>Ga0073899_10000212_pt1 | contig 53410 bp, 60 predicted proteins | sample KloWWTmetaKNB5Ph_FD_88975 | JGI IMG/M metagenome (GOLD analysis project Ga0073899, IMG submission 88975) | Active sludge microbial communities from Klosterneuburg, Austria, studying microevolution and ecology of nitrifiers - Klosterneuburg... | ecosystem: Engineered > WWTP > Aerobic digester >... | reverse complement strand
GAAGCGGCCCCGCTGTACACGAACTCCGGATCATGGTCGTACTCGGGCTCAGAGTTCCAGTTCTATCACTGGCTTGAGTTCTGCGAAATGCGACAAGTGAACAAGATGCTTCCCGAGCCACGGGAAGGCACGATGAGCAATGTCTATTGGGTAGCGCCTACGATGGAGCACGGCGGCATCATATCCGTGTATCTCGATACCGGCTATGAGTTCAAGAGAGTTCCCTGACGTGCTCCCGTCCTTCGTTCGGACCTACCCGAACGCCTTCCTGGTCTTGGCCTCGCGGATCAACGCGCCGAGCGTGCGCATGATGTGCTGTTGATCTTCATCGGATAGCGTGTGCAGGTCGTTGATGCGGGCGATCAGTTCCTGATCGAGTTGCAGATCGGAAATGCCCGTGAGGTAGTCCAAGGACGAACCCCCCCTCTGGCGCGGGTCTTCCCCTGATCTCTGGCGCGGGAGTTAGGCGTGGGCGGGCGCAGTGCGAGAGGGGCCGTCCTCCCGTGCCTTCGGCACTATGCCCTGTCGTTGGCCGACCGAACGTCCACAGGTCCTGACTAGCTTGCTCAAGTGAGCGGCAAGTACAAGATGCACGATGCCGAAGGTCTGTACTTCCTGTCGTTCGCCACGGTAGGCTGGATCGACGTGCTCACGCGTCGCGCGTACAAGGATGTCGTGGTGGAGAGCCTGCGGTTCTGCCAGGAGAAGAAAGGCCTGGACCTGTTCGAGTGGGTGATCATGACCAACCATGTACACCTGTTGGCACGTGCCAAGCCGGGATCCGCGTTGCCGGATATCATCCGTGATCTGAAGAAATTCACGTCCGGCAGCATCCACCGGATGATCGAACAGAGCGCGACCGAGAGCCGGAAAGCGTGGATGCTCGATCTGCTGCGCGCAGCGGGCGAGTCCAACGGCGGGAACACTGGCTTCCAGCTTTGGCAGCAGCACAACAAGCCATTGCTGTTGGATACACCCGAGGCGATCGACAGGGTGGTGGCTTACATTCGTGAGAACCCGGTGAACGAGGGGGTTGTGGCCAAGGCGGAGGACTATGTGTACGGTTCAGCGCATGAGCCCGGGCTGTTGGAACTGGAGAAGGAATGACCGCGCGGAGGCCAGGTTGGATCTTCGGGGTACAGTGCCGAAGGCACGGGAGGACGGCCTTCCCGCCCTCGGGCCCATGCGCGCCGAACTCCCGCGCCAGGGTGATGCGGTAGCGGTCGCCGGACATGTGCCGGAAGAATAGGATGCGCGGCACAGCGGCGTGAACGATCCACGGCAGAGCCGTGGACCAGCACTAAGATGCGCGGCACAGCCGCGGGCCCGGCTCAGAAGATGATCTTCTGGCGGCGGATGCGGGTGCGGTACTTCTTGCTGCCGCTCTTGTACTTGTAGAGCTTGTGGTGCACCTGCAGCTTGATGAAGAGGTAGGCGTCGTTGTCGCTGCTGTCCCCGCGCTGCTGGCCGGGGCTGGTGGTGAGCTCGTTCACGTTGTCGCCCACGCCCAGGCTGGGGTCGGCCATGTACACGCCCACATCGCCGCTCACCACGCGGATGGCATCGGGGTCGTAGTACACGGTGCTCACATCGTCGATGTAATCGGTGAAGGTGGTGGTGTGCTGCAGTTCCAGGCCCACGCTCCACTGCTTGGTGAGCGCCTTGCGGATGCCGAAACCCATGGGCACGCAGAAGCCGAAGTTGCTGTACTCCTGCGCCCCGCCCGGGAGGCCCTGTCCTTCGGTGCGCAGCGGCTTCAATCGCACCCAGCTGTTGTTGAACTTGCCCCGCGGGTCGAAATAGAAGCCGCCGATGCCGATGAAGCCGTACAGCCCCACCCGGCTCGCCTTCTGGCCCTTCACCCCGCGCAGGTCGTAGATGTGGCCGAGCTCCTCCTTGAAGGCGTGCAGCTCATACACCACGCTGAACTCGAACACGTCGCTGCGGAAGTTGAGGTTCCGGTTGCGGCGAAAGGTCTCGGCGGTGAGGTTGTCGTTGCCTGCGAGCACCCCGTAGGTGAGGGAGGTGCGCAGGGCCATCTTCTCGCGGAGGTAGTAGCGCCAGCCCAGGCTGAACGCCGGACGCGTCTGGCTCACCTCCAGGTCCCAGATGAAGGAGGTGCCGATCTGGTCGCGGCCGCCCAGCTCGCCCAGGAAGTTGGCGGCGCCCAAACCCACGGTGATCTCGTTGCGGTTGGTCTTCCAGTAGTTCGACTTGCGGAAGTACTGGGCATGAAGACCGGCGCCTCCGAAGAGGCCCGTCAGCAGCAGGGCAATGATGCGAAGCGCGTATCGTCCCTTCATGCGTGCACCCGGTTTCCGTTCAAATGTATCCGCTGGGGCGGAACGGCCAAGTGACCGGTGGCCATCCTATCCCCATAGACCTGTTGAACGGCCAAAGGTTGCCTTTGTACGCGGGTCCGGCGGCCGGGTTCGCCCGCCTCAGCGTCCTGCGAACCACCAGAGCACCACGCCGGCGCATACCGAGACGTTGAGGGAGTGCTTGGCGCCGTGCTGGGGGATCACCAGGCAGCCGTCACAGGCTCCGATCACCGCGTCGCTCACCCCGTGCAGTTCGTTGCCGAACACCAGGGCCAGCGGGGCGTCGGGCGGATGCGCCACCTCCGTCAAGGGCACCGCCCGGAGCGTCTGCTCCACGGCCAGCACCCGGTAGCCACGGGCCTGCAGCTGTTGAACGGCCTGGGCGGCATCGGGGGCATGCTCCCAAGGCACGGTGGCCGTGGCGCCCAGCGCGGTCTTCTCGATCTCGCGGTGGGGCGGCAGGGGGGTGAATCCGCAGAGCGTAAGCCCCTCGAGGGCGAAGGCGTCGGCCGTGCGGAACACCGAGCCCACGTTGTGGCGGCTGCGCACATCGTCCAGCACCACGCGCACCGGCCGTCGAGGGGCACTACGGAACCGCTCCGGGCTTGGCCGGCCCAGCTCGTCGGTGGTCAGTTTTCGGTCGTCCGTGGGCATGGATCGTGGATAACCGGAGGGGTGGGGGACGGCGGACGGGCCGTACTTTTCCGGGCTGGCGAAAATAGAAGGCCGGCAAGGCATCATGAGCAAGGCGGGGCGCGGCGAAACGCCGCTGATGCAGCAATACCAGCGCATCAAGGGGCAGTACCCCGATGCCGTGCTGCTGTTCCGTGTGGGCGACTTCTATGAGACCTTCGCGGACGATGCGGTGCGGGCGTCGCAGGTGCTGGGCATCACCCTCACGCGCCGCAACAACGGCGCCGCCGGCGAGGTTCCGCTGGCGGGCTTCCCGCACCACGCCCTGGAGACCTACCTGCCCCGCCTGGTGCGGGCGGGCCACCGGGTGGCCGTGTGCGATCAGCTGGAGGACCCCAAGCTGGCCAAGACCGTGGTGGAGCGTGGGGTCACCGAGGTGGTGACACCCGGGGTGGCCTTCAGCGACCGGGTGGTGGACCACCGCAGCAACAACTGGCTGGCCGCCGTTTGTGCACAACGAGGCCGTTACGGTGTGGCCTTCCTCGATATCACCACCGGCGAGTTCCTGGTGGGCGAGGAGGAGGGCGACGGCTTGCGCAAGTTCATGGAGGGCCATGCCCCCAGCGAGCTGCTGCATCCCCGCGGCGCCGACGACCCGTTGGTGCAGGAGCTCATCGCTGGCCAGTACAGCTATGCCCTGGAGGATTGGGTCTTCACGGACGATCTGGCCCGGGAGCGCCTGCTACGGCAGTTCGGCACCACCAGCCTCAAGGGCTTCGGGGTGGAGGAACTGCAGCTGGGCCAGCGCGCTGCGGGCGCCGTGCTGCACTACCTGGGTGACACGCGGCACGAGCGGCTGGCGCACATCACCACCCTGTCGCGCCTTCAGCCCGAGGCCCACGTGGGGCTCGACCGGTTCACCCTGCGCAACCTGGAAGTGGTGGCGCCCGTGAACGAAGGGGCCCGCACGCTGTGCGGTGTCCTGGACCGCTGCGCCACGCCGATGGGCTCGCGCCTGCTGAAGCGCTGGCTCACCTTCCCGTTGGTGGACCGTGCCGCGATCGACGCCCGGCACGCCGTGGTCGGCCAGGGGGTCGACGATGTGGCGCTGTTGGAACGCTGCGGTCCGCACCTGCAGGCGATCGGCGACCTGGAACGGCTCGCCGGCAAGGCCGCCGCCGGGCGCATCACCCCGCGCGAACTGAACCAGGTGCGGCTGGCCCTGGAGGCCGCCCAGGCGCTTCGGCATGACCTGCTTCAGGCGGGTGGTGCCATGGCCACGGTCGCCGAAGGCATCGATGCCGACACCGCCCTGAGCGAGCAGCTGGCACGTACCCTGGAGGCCGAGGCGCCTGCTGCACTGGGCAAGGGCGGGGTCATCCGCGCCGGTGTCGACGCCGAGCTCGATGAGCTGCGGCATGTGAGCGGCCACGCGAAGGACCTGTTGCTGGAGGCGCAGCAGCGTGAGAGCGAGCGCACCGGCATCCCCTCCCTGAAGGTGGGCTTCAACAACGTGTTCGGCTACTACCTGGAGGTGCGCAACGCCCACAAGGCCAAGGTGCCACCCGAATGGGTGCGCAAACAGACGCTGGTGGGCGCCGAGCGCTACATCACGGACGAACTGAAGGCGCTCGAGGAGCGGATCCTGGGGGCGGAGGAGCGTATCCTCGACCTGGAGGCGCGGCGCTTCGCCGAGCTGGTGGAGGCCGTGTGCGCCCGGATCCGCTCGGTGCAGGCCACCGCCTCGGCGGTGGCGGCCTTCGATGTGCTGCGCGGCTACGCGCTCACTGCGGTGCGCTGGGGCTATGCACGCCCCGTGCTCGATGATGGCCGCACGATCGACCTGCGCGACGCGCGCCACCCGGTGATCGAACAGCAGCTTCCGCCCGGCGAGGCGTATGTGGCCAACGACCTGCTGTTGGACCCCGAGGAACGCCAGCTGGTGGTGATCACCGGTCCCAACATGAGCGGGAAATCGGCGCTCCTGCGGCAGACGGCGCTCATCGTGCTGATGGCCCAGGCGGGCAGCTTCGTGCCGGCGTCGGCCGCGCGCATCGGTGTGGTGGACCGCATCTTCACGCGGGTGGGGGCGAGCGACAACCTGAGCACCGGGGAGAGCACCTTCATGGTGGAGATGAACGAGACCGCGAGCATCCTCAACAACCTCACGGCGCGGAGCCTGGTGGTGCTCGACGAGATCGGCCGTGGCACCAGCACCTACGATGGCATCTCCATCGCCTGGGCCATCGCCGAGCATCTGCACGAGCACCCCGGCCGGCCGCGCACGCTGTTCGCCACGCACTACCACGAACTGAACGAGATGGCGGCCACCTACCCGCGGATCCGCAATGCCAGCGTGGCGGTGCGCGAGGTGGACGGGCGCGTGCACTTCCTGCGCAAGTTGGTGCCCGGTGGCAGCGACCGGAGCTTCGGCATCCACGTGGCGCGCATGGCGGGCATGCCGCGGAGCGTGGTGCGGCGTGCCGAGAAAGTGTTGGCCCACCTGGAGCGCAGCCATGCCGGCGACCTCGGTGAGCGCGAGGGTGGACTGCCGGCAGCCCCCGGCCGGCGCGCCGTGGACGGGCTGGACCGCGACCTGCAGCTGAGCTTCTTCCAGCTCGACGACCCCGCGTTGGAGGGCATCCGTGGGCAGCTGGAGGCCCTGGACATCGACACGCTGACCCCGGTGGAGGCCCTGCTGAAGCTCAACGAGATCAAGCGGATGGCCGGTGCGCGTTCGGCGCAGTTGCGCAAGGCGTGAGCCCCGCATTGCACGGATCGGAGGACCGCCTATATTTGCACCCCCGTCCGACCGTGGACGGGTTTCAAGCGAGAGTAGCTCAGTTGGTAGAGCACGACCTTGCCAAGGTCGGGGTCGCGGGTTCGAGTCCCGTTTCTCGCTCACGATGCCTTCGCCATCTGGCGGGGGCATCGCTATTTTCGGGAGTTCCCATCCGCCGGCGCCGCGCCTGCGGACCCCGCCCGGGTGGTGGAACCGGTAGACACGAGGGACTTAAAATCCCTTGGCCCGCAAGGGCCGTGCGGGTTCAAGTCCCGCCCCGGGCACCGCCCCTGCCATGCCCGAGCCCGTTGCGTCCCCCGACCCCGGAAGCACCCGCCTGGCGCCCACGCCCAGTGGCTTTCTGCACGCCGGCAACGCGCTGAACTTCCTGCTCACCGACCGGCTCGCCCGTCGCACCGGAGCCACCCTGCGCCTGCGGATCGACGACCTCGATGCCGAGCGGGGGCGCCAAGCCTACGTCGAGGACATCTTCGAGGGGCTGGCCTGGCTGGGCATCCGTCCGGACGTCGGTCCGCGCGATGCCGAGGACCAGCGCCGGCACTGGTCGCAACAGCTCCGGGTCCCGCGGTACCGGGAGCTTGCCGATGCCCTGCGGTGCGCAGGTGAGGTGTACGCCTGCGGCTGTTCGCGCCAGCAGCGTGCGACCCTGTTGGCGGCGGGTGTCTCCACCTGCGGCTGCCGCACCGCCGGGTCCGATCTGGATGATGAGACCCTGGCGTGGCGGGTGCGGATCCCGGAGGCCGCCGAGGTGACCGTCCACGGCCTGTGCGGCCCGCCCCGCACGGAGCGGCCGTTCGCGTGGCTGCCTGACCCCGTGGTGCTGCAGCGCGCACAGGATGGGCGGCCGCGCCGACCGGCCTATCAGCTCGCCTCCCTGGCGGATGACGTGGACCACGGCATCACGTTCATCGTGCGCGGCGAGGACCTCTTCCCCAGCACCCTGGTACAGCTCCACCTGGCGCGTGTGCTGGGGCTGTCCGCGTTCGCTGCCGTGCGGTTCCTGCACCACCCGCTGCTCACGGACGACAGCGGGGCCAAGCTGAGCAAGTCGGTGGGGACCTCGGTGTCGGCGACCACACTTCGCGGCATGCGTCAGGCCGGCGTGGGACCGCAGGCCCTCGTGGCCCAGGCGGAGGCCCTGCTCAAGCGGCTTGCCGGCGGGTCTTGATCTCCCGTACGGGGAAAGCGGCCGGTCGCAGCCGGATGATCCGCAGTCCGTTCAGCACCCGGATGATGGGCCAGGTGGGGTCGAACTCCCACCACTTGGCCGCGAAGTTGGCCCGGCCGCTGTGGGCGTGGTGGTTGTTGTGCAGGCCTTCGCCCATTACGAGCACTTCCACGGGCCACATGTTGCGGCTGGTGTCGCTCACCTCGTAGTTGCGGTAGCCGTACTTGTGGGCGTACCAGTTGATGATGGCTCCATGGAGCGGGCCCATCACGTAGTGCAACGGCAGGAGCAGGTACCACCAGGCGCTGGGTGCGAAGACCACGTAGAAGGCGGTGTAGCCCAGGATCCAGGCGATGCGCGTGGGCCACGCGTCGGCGAACACCTCGAACGCACGCCATTGGGGCACTCCCTTGGTGAAGCGTTCCTCCACCGGCATCGACCGGTCGAACAGCTGGTGGTAGGTGGTCTTGGTGCGCCACATCATGCTGAACAGGCTGGGGTCGTACTTCGGGGAATGCGGGTCCTGCTCGGTGTCCGCGTAGGCGTGGTGCAGCCGGTGGAGCACCCCATAGGCGTACGGGCTCAGGTAGCTGCTGCCTTGGGCGATGAAGGTGAGCACATGGAACGCCTTCTCCCAGAAGGGGCTCATCGTGAACATGTGGTGCGCGGCGTAGCGGTGCAGGTAGAAGGTCTGCACGAAGAGGCTCAGGTACCAGTGGAGGATGAAGAAGAGGAGGATCGCGGTCATGGTCGGCGCGAAGGTAGCCCCGTGGGGTGGGGGCCCGTGTGAGGGTCGTCAGTCGAAGAAGGACGGTTCAGGGAAGGCGCGTCAGGTCGGGCAGTCGATGGCCTTCCGGGCCGGGCAGCAGTTCCTGGTGCTCGACCACGGGGAAGCCGAAGAGACCGTCGTGGAAGGTGGTGCGCAGCCGGTCGGCGGACCAGACCGAGGGGTCGAGCGGGGCCATCCGCAGCTTGTTCGGGAAGTCGGCGTAGGCGCCGCCTTCGAGGTGCAGGAGCAGGCCGTCGAGGTCAGCGCGTCGCTCGATGCCCACGATGCGGAGCTCTTCCACCCGTTCGCGACCCACCATGCGGTTGAGGCTGAGCACCAGCAGGCCCAGGAGGGGCAGCCCGCCGAAGAGCCCGGCGATGAAGGAGGCCCAGGGGCCGAAGCGGTAGCGGCGGTCGAGCAGGCGGGCCACCACGGCGATGAGGGCCACAAGGGCACCGAGCAGGCGCAGCCAGCCATCCGTGGTGAGCAGGGTGGGAGCGGCCAGCACGAACACACAGGGCACACCGATGAACCAGACCGGGATGAGGTGGCCCCAACGGAGCCGGTGGAAGGGCGAGGGTGCTGCGGTCGGGTGCGGTGCGGAGCTTCCGCCGCCTGCGGTGGTAGAGCGCGGCCTGGGACGATGCGCGGGCAGCATGGGACCCGGGCAAGATAGGCACCGGCACCGGCCGCTCAGTGGCCGAACATCTCCCGTACGCGCTCGAAGAAGCCCTTGTCCTTGTTGGTGGGTCGTGGCTGGAACCCCGGGCTGGTGCGCAGTTTCTCCAACACGTCGCGTTCGGCTTTGGTGAGGTCCGTGGGTGTCCATACCGCGACGTGGACGAACAGGTCGCCCGCCCCGCCGCCGTTCAGGCTGGGCAGCCCCTTGCCACGCAGGCGCAGGGTGTGGTTGCTCTGGGTGCCAGGCTCGATCTTCACCTTGGCGCGGCCCTGCACCAGGGGCACCTCGATGGTGGTGCCGAGCGCGGCGTCAGGCATGCTGATGAAGGCTTCATGGTGCAGGTGCAGGCCATCGCGCTTCAGGTCGGGGTGGGCCTCCTCCTCGATCACCACCAGCAGATCGCCCGGCACGCCGCCGGCCGGGGCTTCGTTGCCCATGCCGCTGATGTTGAGCTGCATGCCCTCCTCCACACCGGCGGGGATGCGGATGGGCACCACCACCTCCTCGCGGACCAGGCCGTGCTCATCGCTGCCCGGGGCCCGTTTGCTCACGGTCTGGCCGACGCCCCCGCAGGCCGGGCAGGTGCTCACGGTCTGCATGGCGCCCAGGAAGGTGCTCTGCACGCGTGTCACCTGTCCGGTGCCTTTGCAGGTGCCGCAAGCGCTGTACTCGCTGCCCTTGCCGCGCACCAGCTTGGTCACCTTGATCTTTTTCTCGGAACCGAGGGCGATCTCCTCGAGGGTGAGCTTGAGGCGCACGCGCAGGTTGCTGCCTTTGATGACGCGTCCTCCGCGCCCGCGCCCGCCGCCGAAACCTCCGAAGGCACCGCCTCCGAACGTATCCCCGAAGATGTCGCCGAAGTGGCTGAAGATGTCGTCCATCGACATGCCACCGGCATGGCCACCGCCGCCGAAGCCGCCCGGGGCCTGATGGCCGAAGCGGTCGTAGCGGGCCTTTTTCTCGGGGTCGCTGAGGATCTCATAGGCCTCGGCGGCCTCCTTGAACTTCTCCTCGGCGGCCTTGTCGCCCGGGTTCTTGTCCGGGTGGAACTTGATGGCCTGCTTGCGGTAGGCCTTCTTGATCTCGTCGGCGCTGGCGGTGCGTGCCACGCCCAGGACCTCGTAGGGATCGCGCTTGCTCATGTCGTCAGTTCATGTCGGTCTCGTCCGGGCGGATCATGATCCGTCCCTACTCGCCGACGACCACCTTGGCGTAGCGGATCACCTTGTCATGCAGGGTATAGCCGTTCTCCACCACGTCCAGCACATGGCCCTTCAGATCGGGGCTCGGGGCCGGGGCCTTTGTGATGGCCTCGTGGCGGTCCACATCGAAGGGCTGGCCCTTCACCTCGGACATCGGTTTGACGCCCTGGCTGCCGAGGATGTGCAGCAACTTGTTCTGGATGAGGTGGAAGCCCTCCTTCACCACGGACAGGTCCTCGGTGCGTGCGTTGTTGGCGATGGCGCGCTCCATGTCGTCCAGCACGGGAAGCACGTTCTTCAGGGCGTTCTCGGCCGCGAACTGGATCAGGTCGAGGCGCTCGCGGGCCGTGCGCTTGCGGAAGTTGTCGAAGTCGGCGTTGAGCCGCAGCCACTTGTCCTTCAGGTCGGCCGCCTCGGCCCTGGCCTGGTCCAGTTCGGCCTGAAGGGTGTTGATGTCCTCACGGCCGTCGGCCTCCGCGTCGCGCATCACATGCTCGGCGGCCGCCTCGGAGGCGGCGGTCAGCGCATCCTTGCGGGCCTCATCGGCCGCATCGGCGGGCAGGTCGTGCGTGGTCGGTTTGGCAGGCTGTTCTGCCTCGGCGGCGGCTTGAGGGCGGTCCGTCATGGGTTTCCGGGCTTTTCCGAAGATGCGGCGCATGGGTCAAGGACGATGCCGAGGGTGGGGTTGGGGACAAAATGACAGGAAGCCCGGCAATGAAAGAGCCCCGCCGTGGCGGGGCCCTTGGGAGGCGTTCCTGAAGCTCACAGGCTTTTGACGTACTTGTCGAGCTCCTGGTGTAGGGCCATGCCCCGCAGGTTCTTGCCGATGATCACCCCGTTGGGGTCCACCAGGAAGCTCATGGGGATCCCTGAGACGCCGTAGAGACGGGAGGCCTCCGAGGCCCAGTACTTCAGGTCGCTGACGTGATACCTCCAGCTGAGCTTGTCCTGCTCGATGGCGCGGCGCCAGGCATCCCGGTTCTTGTCAAGGCTCACGCTGTAGATCTCGAAGCCCTTGCCATCCTTGAACTTGGCCGCGCTGTACTTCTGATAGGCCGCCACCACGTTCGGATTCTCACGTCGGCAAGGACCGCACCAGCTGGCCCAGAAGTCGATCAGCACGTATTTGCCGCGGAGCTCGGAGAGCTTGAGGACCTTCGTGCTGTCCACGTTCATGTAGGCGAGCTCGGGCGCCTGGTCGCCGATGTTGGTGCCCACCTTGGCTCCTTTGGCGGCTTTTTGGTCCAGGCGTTCGGTGAAGCCATAGATGGCCAGCAGGGCCACGACCGAGAGGATGAGCACGCGCAGCTTGTTCATCGCGGGGCGGAGGTTCATGGGACGAAGGTAGGCGATGGGTGCCGCGTGAGCTGCCAAGACCGTGCCGGATGGAAAGGCCAGCGCGGTCACTCTTCGGCAGTTGGCGGATGGATCATCCCAGACCTGCAGATGACCTTTCGGGTACCGGAACTGCCAACTACCGGCCGCCTTCAGACCACCTCGATCCGCGCACCGATGGCGTTGAGGCGGCCCTCGATGTTCTGGTAGCCGCGGCGGATCTGCTCGATGTTGTCGATGGTGCTGACCCCTTCGGCGCTGAGCGCGGCGATCAGCAGCGACACGCCCGCGCGGATGTCGGGGCTGGTCATGCGGATGCCGCGCAGCGGGATCTGGAAGTCGTGGCCGATCACCAGGGCGCGGTGCGGATCGCAGAGCGTGATCTGCGCGCCCATCTCGATCAGCTTGTCCACGAAGAACAGGCGGCTCTCGAACATCTTCTGGTGGATGAGCACGCTGCCTTTGGCCTGGATGGCGGTGACGAGCACGATGCTGAGCAGGTCGGGTGTGAAGCCGGGCCAGGGCGCGTCCGCCACGATCATCTGGCTGCCATCGATGAATCGGGAGATGGTGTAATGCTCCTGCTGCGGCACATGGATATCGTCGCCGTTGCGCACCACGGCGATGCCGAGGCGTCGGAACACGTCCGGGATCATGCCCAGGTGGTCATAGCCGGTGTCCTTGATGGTGATCTCGCTGCGGGTCATGGCCGCCAGGCCGATGAAGGAGCCGATCTCGATCATGTCCGGCAGCATGCGGTGCTCGGTGCCGCCGAGCTCCTTCACGCCATCGATGTGGAGCAGGTTGCTGCCGATGCCGCCGATCTGCGCGCCCATGCGGACCAGCATGTTGCAGAGCTGCTGGATGTACGGTTCGCAGGCGGCGTTGAAGATGGTGGTGCGCCCCTCGGCCAGTACCGCCGCCATGATGATGTTCGCCGTGCCGGTGACGCTGGCCTCGTCGAGCAGCATGTGGCACCCTTTGAGCTGCCTGGCTTCCGCGCGGTAGAAGCCCTCCTTGGCGTCGTACTTGATCTCGGCGCCGAGGCGCTCAAAGCCGATGAAGTGGGTGTCCATGCGGCGGCGGCCGATCTTGTCACCGCCGGGGCTGGGGATGTAGCCGCGGCCGAAGCGCGCCAGGGCCGGGCCCGCCACCATCACGCTGCCGCGCAGGCTTCCGCCCATGCGCTTGTACTCGGGGTCCAGGAAGAATTCGAGGTTCACGGACCTCGCGGTGAACCGGTAGGAACCGGAGCCCAGACCGACCACCTCAACGCCCATGGCGCGCAGCAGGTCGATGAGCTTGTTGACGTCCACGATGTCCGGCACGTTGTGGATCGTCACCGGTTCGCTCGTCAGCAGCACGGCGCAGAGGATCTGGAGGGCTTCGTTCTTGGCGCCCTGCGGCACCAGGTCGCCCTTCAGGCGGCGCCCCCCTTCAATGCGGAAACTTCCCATGGCTTGTCACTTCGTGGTGCGAAGCAAGCGCCGATGTGGGCCTGTGCGCTGTGCGCACTTGGCGGGCTGCTAACAACAGGGGACTGACAACGCGGTCGCCCGATTCAGTAGCGCCCGCCCTTCTTGTTGCGGTTGCGGTGGCGCTTCTTGCCGCGCTTGCGCACCTCGGCCTCGTTGCGCGGGCCACTGCGCTGGGCCTGCAGCAGCAAGTCGGTGCTGGCGAGCTGCTGGTCCTCCTTCAGCTTCACCCGGCCCTTGCTCAGTTCGTTCAGGTCCTTCAGGATCACCCCGTCGGGCACCGTGTCGCGGTTCCACGTGAGGAACTGGCGCTTCATCAGGTTGGCGATGAGGTGGGTGTAGGCATCGCGCTTCTCGCCGGCCTCCAGGGCGGCGCACTGCTCGATCATGCGCTCCACCAGCTTGCCGTAGTGGCCGAAGCGGATCTTCCTCTGCGGGTAGGGCACGCGCTCCGGTCTGGTCTCCAGTTCCTCGGGTGAGGGCTTCGGGAATGGGCCGTCCACATCGAGCTTGAACTCGCTCATGATGTAGAGGTGGTCCCACAGGGTGCGGTCGGCGTTCTCGCTGCTGCGCAGCTGCGGGTTGAGGCGGCCGATCACCTGGATGATGGCCTTCGCCAGTCGGGTGCGTTCGGTGCGGTCGTCCACGCCCATGCAGTGCTCCACCATGCGCTGTACATGGCGGCCGTATTCGGGGATGATCAGGCGCGGACGGCGCGTGTTGTAGTCGTAGGCGACGGCGTTCATCGGTCGGGGCGGGCAGGACCGCGCCGGGCGGGTCGCACCGGGGTCCGGCTCAAAGGTAGGCGAAGGCACTGACCCGCGCATCAGGGGCCGCCCACCGGCCAATGTCCGTTGCCGGGCACCACCAAGGTCTTGTGCCGCCGCTTGCCGTCGGTTTCGGCGACCACATGGTACAGGCCGGGGACCAGGTCCAGGGCATCGCGCCAGATGGGCAGGATGACGCGACCGGCGGCCCGCGGCCCGTTCCACAGGACCGCCTTCTCCCGCCCCTGCTGGTCGTGGATCGCCACATGCACGTTCGCGGCCGGGTGATCGAGGTCGAAGAACAGGAAGCTGCGGTCGGGCATCGGGTTGGGGTGCAGTTCGAAGTACCCTGAAGCGCGTTCGTGGGCGCTCACGGGATGCACGAAGTAGGCCTCGAAGGTGAGGTTGTCGATCATCCACCCATCGCGTGCCTCGGGGATGCTGTCGCTGTGGAAGCTGAAGCGCACATAGAGGGTGTCGGTCTGCACCAGGCCGGTGTTGGTCCAGCAGAACGAGGTGAAGCACCAATCCACCCCGGTGGCGGCGCTGCCGCTCCGCCCGCTGAACCCGATCTGGCCGTTGCTGAGCGTGTCGGCCTGCAGCGGTTGCCATCCGGGGTCGAAGAACTCCACCTCCAAGGGCATCAACCAATCGTCGAAGGCGTTCGTCCAGGTGGCGCCATGGTCCCAGCTCACTTCCACATAGCCCCCGTCCTGCAGCGTGTCCGTGTCGAAGGCCTGGTAGAAGCTCATGAAGAACACCGGACTCCACAGCAGGTCCTGGAGAGGGGCCTTCACCAGCACGCTGCTCTGGGCATTGGCCGGGTAGGGGGCCATCGTGTCCGTGATCAGCACGTTGGGCGGCGAGTACGGGTCGGCGAAGAAGGCCTTCTGCGGTGGGCCGACGTGCCAGCGGTTCCCCTGCGCGGTGTCGAGCGCCCAGAGCACGTCGTCCTGCCCACCGGGGTCGAAGTCCGTATGGACGTACTGGGCCCCGGCCAGCGCGGGGGCGATCAGGAACAGGCAAGCGTAGGGTCCGCGCATGGGGAAGGGGGGTGGGGAGTGGACGGGTGCACGGGTCGATCCGCTGCCTACGAACCGATCCCGGCGTCCGGATGTTACCTTGGACGATCCGGAACCACATTCGCATGCGCCACACCCTCTTCACCTTCGGTTTTGCCCTCATCGGTCTGCACGCCGGTGCGCAGGAGTTCTCCCACACCTTCGGGTCCACCAAGGCGGTGCCGGAGTCCTTCAGCCTGGACAAGTCGGGCTGCCGCGACAACATGGCGCTGGCGGCGGGTTTCCGCTACACGCGACCGCTCGGCGAGCGGTTCGGCCTGGGCTTCGGCGTGGCGCATGAATGGCGCCGGGCCAGCGCCGAGCAGGAGACCCCGGAGGGCACGGTGCCGCTCAATGAGGTGGAGGGCCGCGGCGTCCTGCTTCAGGTCCTTGGTCAGTACAAGCTGTTCACCTGCGCCAGCACCTGCGGAGGCACCTTCGGGGTGATGTTGGGCGCGGACGTTTCGCTGCCCTACCGCACCAATGCCCTGCGCTTCGATGCCAGCGGGTCCGAAGTGTCCAGCGGTCGTGTGGATGCGGCGTTCCAGCCGGGTCTTGCCCTGCGCGCCGGCATCCGGTACGCGATACCGCTTTGCCACAGGATGGGCTTTTTCATGGAGCCGCAGGTGGTGTACAAGGCGATCCTCGACCGCACGGACGAGGCCTTCGTGGAGGGTCGCGGCAGCAGCCGGGTGGGTGACCGCCTTGGCATGGGCATGCAGGGCGGGGTGTACCTGTCCCTGGCCGGCGGCTGCCCGATGAAGGCCGGCAAGTAGGGCGAAAAGCCGTCCGCGCTCAGCAGGTCAGCCCTCCACCACGCGCAGCTTCGCAAAGCGCAGCAGCAGCTGTTTCTGCCCCGCACTGGGGAAGAACACCGTGGCCTTCAGGTCCGGTGCGCGCCCCTCGATCTTGAGCACCTTGCCGCGGCCGAAGCGCTCGTGCTCCACGGTCATGCCCTCGGCCAGCTCGGGCGACGGACCGCCCAGGCCGGTGGTGGCCTCCAGCGGTGCACCGCCATCGGTGATGCGTTTCAGGTTCTTGCGCTGCACGGGGGCCGGAGCGGGCGGTGCGGAGGGGGCCGATCTCACCGGTGGGGCCGACCGCTCGCGACCTGAAAGCGGCCGGGCGCCGGTGACCGATGCGGGCCGGTCGAACGCTCCGGCCCGGCTGGCCCATGGCGGAGCGATGGTCCGCCCGGCGAAGCCTGAAGCCTCGCGGGTGTTCACCGCGGGCAGCTCCAGGTACTTCGGGTCGATCTCGTCGATGAAGCGGCTCGGTTCGCCGGCGGTGAGCTGTCCCCACTTGTAGCGGCTCATGGCGTAGCTCAACGTGGCGCGGACACGGGCCCGGGTGAGGGCCACGTAGAACAGGCGGCGTTCCTCCTCCAGGTCGGCGCGGGTGGTCACGCTCATCTGGTTGGGGAAGAGCTCCTCCTCCAGGCCCACGATGTGCACATAGGAGAACTCCAGCCCCTTGGCGCTGTGGATGGTCATCAGGCTCACGCGGTCCGTGTCGTTCGGGTCCTCGTTGTCCGCATCGGTCAACAGCGCCACATCGACGAGGAAATCGGACAGGGTGCGCGGGGCGTCGGTGCCCTCCTGTGCATCGCTGAAGGCCTTCATGCCGGCGAGCAGTTCCTGGATGTTCTCGTAGCGGCTCACGCCCTCGGGCGTCTTGTCGGCGAACAGGTCGCTGAGCAGGCCGGTGGTGCGGGCGATGTACTCCCCGAGCGCATGGGCGCTCTGGTCCTCGAGCATCGTGCGGAAGCTGCGCACCATCAGCACGAACTCGGCCAGGCGTTTGCGCATGCCGTCGTGCACATCGAGCTCGCCGAGGTGGGCGTTCAGCAGGTCCCATACGCTGATGGAGCGTTCGCCGGCGGCCACCATGAGCTTCTCCACGGTGGTCTGCCCGATGCCGCGGGCGGGGTAGTTGATGATGCGTTTCAGCGCCTCCTCGTCGTTGGGGTTGCAGGTGAGGCGGAAGTAGGCCAGCAGGTCCTTGATCTCCTTGCGCTGATAGAAGCTGAGGCCACCGTGGATGCGGTAGGGGATGTTGAGCTTGCGCAGGGCCTCCTCCATGCTGCGGCTCTGCGCGTTGGTGCGGTACAGGATCGCGAATTCCCTGTTGGCCACCTGGCGCTGCATCCGCATCTCGAAGATGCTGTGCGCCACGAAGGTCCCCTCTTCATTGTCGCTCATGGCCCGGTGCACCAGGATGCGTTCACCCTCCGGATTGTCGGTCCACACCGTCTTGCGGATCTGGTCGCGGTTCTTGTCGATCACCGAGTTGGCGGCGCCGACGATGACCTTGGTGCTGCGGTAGTTCTGTTCGAGCTTGAAGAGGGTGTGGTCGGGGTAGTCCTTCCGGAAGTTGAGGATGTTCTGGATGTTGGCACCCCGGAAGGCATAGATGCTCTGGCTGTCGTCGCCCACCACCGTGAGGTTCTCATGCCGCGCGGCCAGTGTGCGCACGATGTTGTACTGGGCCAGGTTCGTGTCCTGGTACTCGTCCACCAGGATGTACTGGAACCGCTGCTGGTACTTCAGCATGGTGTCCGGGTGGTCGCGGAAGAGCAGGTTGGTGTTGAACAGGAGGTCGTCGAAGTCCATGGCACCGGCGCGGAAGCAGCGTTCGGCGTAGGCCTTGTAGAGTTCACCGAGCCTGGGCCGCAGCGCGGCGGCATCGGCGGCCATCAGTTCGGCGTTGTTCAGGTACTCGAGGGGCCCGATGAGGTTGTTCTTGGCGATGCTGATGCGGCCGTGCACCTGGTTGGGCTTGTACAACTTGTCGTCCAGCTGCCACTCCTTGAGGATGGTCTTGATGAGCGAGCGGCTGTCGTCGGTGTCGTAGATGGTGAAGTCCTTGGGGTACCCGAGCTTGTCGGCCTCGGCGCGGAGGATGCGGGCGAAGACACTGTGGAAGGTGCCCATCCACAGGTTGGCGGCCTCACCGCGCCCCACGACCTGGGCGATGCGCTCCTTCATCTCGCGGGCCGCCTTGTTGGTGAAGGTGAGGGCGAGGACACGGAAGGCGTCGACGCCCTTCACGGCGAGCAGGTGGGCGATGCGGACGGTGAGCACACGGGTCTTGCCCGATCCGGCGCCGGCGATCACGAGGTTGGGGCCGTCGGTGTGCACCACCGCGGCATGCTGAGCCTCATTGAGGCCCTTGATGTGTTCCATGGAGGCCCGAAAGGTAGCCCGCGGCACAGGGTTCACCGCCGGATGAGGAAGGCCACGTCGAGGGCGTAGAGCGTGGTGCTGCGCATGGCCGTGAGGTCCACGCCGTGCAGCCACATCAGGCCGGTCCCCCATTGGCCGCGCGCGCTCAGGTCCACCCGCTTGCCGATGCGGAAGCCCGCCTGCAGGCCTGCTGACGCACGCAGGTAGGTGCACGCCCGCGCGGGCACGCTGCGCTCCAGAAAGGTGGTCTCGGTGGCGCTTCCGTTCACCTCATCGGTCCGTATGCCGGTGGCGGCGAGGGAGCCCGATCCGGCGTGTCCCAGCTCGGCCAGCAGGCCCGGCCGCAGGAAAAAGCTGTTGCTGAGGAACAGCGTCCAGTACGGTCCCCCGCCCACGGCGATCTCCAGTTGCGAGATGGAGTAGATGTACTGGACCGTGCGGGCCGTATCGCCCAGCAGGCTGTCGGTGTGGAAGAAGAGGGTGAAGACCCGGGGCTGCAGGGCGAGATGCATCGTCCAACCGTGCTCACTGTTGCGTCCATCGCGCAGGCGGGCCAGGGCGAAGCGCGGACCGAAGCTGCCGCCGATGGCCGTGCTGGAATAGCCGAAGTAATAGTCGGAGGGCTTGCCGGCCAGCGGCGGAGGGGCTTCGCGGGAGAACTGTGCGAACCGGTCGAAGCCCATGGGCCCATGGTTCTGCAGCGTCACGCCCACGATGCCGCCGATGGCCCGCAGCTTCAGGGGGCCTTTCACGGGCTCGTGCCAGAACGCGGAGTCGGCCGGGTCCTGCGCCCATGTGATGCCCTGGCCCAGCAGGACGGCGAGCAGGAAGAGCGATGCGCGCGGCATGGAGCGGCCCGGAGGGGCTCCCGCGAAGGTAGCCGCTCAGCGTCCGAAGCGCAGGGAGCGGCCCGGGTAGCGGCCGCTCTTGCTCAACTGCTCCTCGATGCGCAGCAGTTGGTTGTACTTCGCGATGCGATCGCTCCGGCTGGCGCTTCCCGTCTTGATCATGCCGCAGTTGGTGGCCACGGCCAGGTCGGCGATCGTGCTGTCCTCCGTTTCCCCGCTGCGGTGGCTCATCACGGCGGAGTAGCCGGCGCGGTGCGCCATCTCCACGGCCTCCAGGGTCTCGGTCAGCGTGCCGATCTGGTTCACCTTCACCAGGATGCTGTTGGCGATGCCCTTGTCGATGCCTTCGGCCAGCCGCGCGGTGTTGGTGACGAACAGATCGTCGCCCACCAGCTGGATGGTGGACCCCACGGCCTCGGTGAGCTTCTTCCAGCCGGCCCAGTCGTCCTCGGCCATGCCGTCCTCGATGCTCACGATGGGATAGCGCTTGCACCAGTCCTTCCAGACGGCCACCATCTCGTCGCTGGTGAGGCTGTCGCCGGTGCTCTCCAGCACGTAGCGTTTCTTCCTGGCGTCGTAGAACTCGGTGCTGGCGCAGTCGAGGGCGAGCACGATGTCCTCACCGGGCCGGTAGCCCGCCTTCTCGATGGCCTCCATCACCACCTTGAGGGCCTCCTCGTTGCTGGGCAGGTCGGGAGCGAACCCGCCTTCGTCGCCCACGTTGGTGGCCAGGCCGCGGCCCTTCAGCACGGCCTTCAGGTGATGGAAGACCTCGGCGCCCATGCGCAGGCCCTGTGCGAAGCTGGTGGCCCCCACCGGCATGATCATGAACTCCTGCACATCCACCTTGTTGTCGGCATGGGCCCCGCCGTTGAGGATGTTCATCAAGGGGACGGGCAGGGTGGAGGCGTTGGCCCCGCCCACATAGCGGTATAGCGGCAACCCGGCCTGGCTGGCGGCGGCCTTGGCCACCGCGAGGCTCACGCCCAGAATGGCATTGGCGCCCAGGTTGCTCTTGTTCGGTGTGCCATCCAGCCCCATCATCGCCTTGTCGATCAAGGCCTGCTGATCCACGGGTGCGCCGTGCAGTTCATTGTTCAGGGTCGTGTTCACATGCTCCACGGCCTTGGTGACGCCCTTGCCGAGGTAGCGTTTCTTGTCGTTGTCGCGCAGCTCAACGGCCTCGTGCGCGCCGGTGCTGGCGCCGCTGGGCACGGCGGCTCGGCCCATGTGGCCCTCATCGGTGAACACCTCCACCTCGATGGTGGGGTTGCCGCGTGAATCGAGGATCTCGCGGGCTTGGATCTTGGCGATCAGGCTCATGGGGAATGCTGAGGGGGGAAAGCGGAAAGCTGGAACGGCACTTCTCGCCGGTCAGGCGTTCTGATGAAGGGGCTTTGGTACGGCAGCGTGCGCCTTCATGTTCTCCACGAAGTCGTCGAAGAGGTAGCGCGCATCGTTGGGACCGGGACCCGCTTCGGGGTGATGCTGCACGCTGAACACCGGCCGGTCCTTCAGTCGCAGCCCGGCGATGCTTCCGTCGTTGAGGTGCACATGGGTGATGACCACCTCCGGGTGGGCCTCGGCCTCAGCGCGGCGGGCCACGAAGCCGTGGTTCTGGCTGGTGATCTCGTCGTGCCCGGTCACCAGGTTCTTCACCGGATGGTTGATGCCACGATGGCCGTGATGCATCTTCTCGGTGCCGATGCCAAGGCTTTCAGCGAGCAGTTGATGACCCAGGCAGATGCCGAACACGGGCAGGCCGGTGTTGCGGATGGCGGTGACCAGCGCCACGCTGGTGGTCATGGCGGCCGGATCGCCCGGGCCATTGCTCAGCAGAAAGCCGCTCGGCCGCCACGCGAGCATCTCGTCCACCGTCGTGTCCATGGGGAACACACGCACCAGGCAACCCCGTTCGACGAGGCAACGCAGGATGTTGGTCTTCACGCCGAAGTCCACCAAGGCCACGCGGTGTGGCGAGGCCGGGTCGCCGGTCTCGAAGGTCACCGGGGTGGTCACGCGGCTGCTCAGTTCCAGCCCTGCCATGGAGGGCACGGCGAGCAGGCGTTCGCGCAGGCGGGCGGGATCGAGCTCGGTGCTGCTGATCACAGCGTTCTGTGCGCCGTGGTCGCGGATGTGGCGCACCAATCGGCGGGTGTCCACCTCGCTGATGCCCACGGTGCCGGCCTGACGCAGGTGTTCCTCCAGTGACCCCGTGCCACCTGGTCGGCTCCACACGTCGCTGAACTTCTTGACCACCAGGCCGGCGATGGTGATGCGGGCGCTCTCCTCCTCCCCGGCCTTCACGCCATAATTGCCGATGTGGGGCGAGGCCATCACCATGAGCTGGCCGGTGTAACTGGGATCGGAGAAGATCTCCTGGTACCCCGTCATGCCCGTGTTGAAGCAGATCTCGCCTGTGGCGATGCCCGATGCGCCGACGGCGCGGCCCTCGAACAAGGTGCCGTCCGCGAGCAACAGGACGGCCTTGGGGCGTTGGCTGACCAACATCGGGCGCCAAAGATACCGGGCGGGCGCATCGGCGCCGGGCCCAGTTGTCCACACCTGTGGGATCCGCCCGGTCAGGGCAGCTGCTCCAACCGCACGGCCGATGGCGCAACGCCGCCGATGGTCACCAGCACTTGGTCGCGGTCGTTGCGCGATCCGGTGTACTTCACCAGGCCGTCCAGGTTCACATCGGCCTGCAGGTAGCCGCTGCTCACCGCCGTGGGGGGCGTTCCGCCGATCGACACCAACACCGCGTCGCGGTCGTTGCCGGCGCCCACGTAGCTCACCTTGCCGTCCAGGGTGGCGTTTCCGGTCCACAGTGTACGCAGGCTGCCTCGCACACGACGCGGATCGGTGCCGAAGCAGGCGGTGGCCGGGTCGCGCAGGTCCAGCGTCAGCGTCGAGCTGCCGAGGTCGAGCGGCATGGCCGACATCACGGACAGGTGGTTGCGGTGCCGCACGGCCACATGGGCGAAGCGTGCAGGCGCCGTCATGATCAGGGGAGACACGCCGTCCAGCGAGACCACCTGGCCGTTGCGTTGAAGCAGCGCCGGAGTCCGGTCGAGCAGCACGGCGGGGTCCACCGCGTCGCGCAGTTCGATCAGGATCCAGTCCACCACCGCCTCTGGACCACCATTGTTGAGCGCGCCCGGCGTCAGTGTGGCACCCGGACCTGTGGTGGGGGTGAGGCCCAGGTCGGAATAGGGTTCCACTTCGGGGACCAGCCCCTGCACGCGCAGCTCGTCGCGCATCCAGCCGAGCAGCGGCTCAAAGGGACCGTCGAGCAGCAGGTCCACGTTCATCTCCACCTCATGCGGCAGCACGGTGATGGGGATGCTCGCGCACACCACGGTGTCCAGGGCGTTGGCCACCTGCAGTTCGGCGACGAAGCTTCCCGGTCCGAGGAAGGTGTGCTGCACGGCGGATCCGTTCTCGTCAGGCGTGCCATCGGACCAGGACCAAGTGTAGGACAGGGTGCCGCCGAGCGGGTCCACGGCCTGGGCGTTGAAGGCGACCGTGAGCTGTGGGCCCACGCCCAGGGTGGGATCGGCCTCGGCGCTTACGCATTGGGGTCCGGAGCCAGGCACATAGCTCACGCGCTTCACCGAGCCGGTGAAGGCGGGCAGGTCGTAGTAGGACAGATAGAACAGGTCGCCGCCGGGACCGGTCAGCAGCTGCGTGCAGAAGTTCGCCTGGGTTCCGCCGTAGATCGTGGTGTCCATGAAGGTGCCTTCCGCCACCACCGCACCCAGGGCGTCCAGTTGGGCCCACTTCACCCAGCCCCGGATGAAGTCGCCGTAGAAATAACGACCGTTCCAGATGCCGGGGTAGTTGGTGCCTCGGTAGGTCGCCCCACCGGTGATGGCCGCCCCCAGGCCCAGGTGCGGATACGTGATCAGTGGATCGGTGAAGGCCGGATCATCGCAGGTGCCGTCAGGCAGTCGGCCGAGCTCCCCGCAGAGGGGCCAGCCAAAGTTGGCGCCGGGGGCGGCCAGATGCACATCCTCCCAGGCAAGCGCATGGTTGTTGGCACCCACCGTACCGATCAGGAAACGACCGGTCTCGGGATCCAGATGGCCGCGAAAGGGGTTGCGCAGTCCGCTGCAATAGATGGTCTTCAACACCCCGTTGGCGTTCAGCGGCCCGGGTGTGCCGTCGGCGAAGGGGTTGTCATCCGGCGCGCTGCCGTCCCAGCGGAAGCGGTGGAGCTTGCCGAAGGCGCTGGTCATGTCCTGCGCATTGGCCGGGGTGTAGTCGTCTCCCACGGCCAGCAGGATCGTGGTGTCCGGCAGGAAGGCGAAGGCACCGCCGGTGTGGCAGCAGCCCGTGTAGACCGGGGTCTCCCAGATGAGGGTCTCACTGCTGGGAAGCGCGCTGGCGCCGAGGTGTTTGAAGGTGGACAACCGGTTGCGTTGCGCACCGGTGGAGCGGTACACGAACACGGCCGAATCGGTGGCGAAATAGGGGCTGATCCAGAGGCCCACCAGGCCATGCTCAGCACTGTTGTCGACCGGCAGCACCATGTAGTTCGTCAGGGTCACCGGGGCCTGGTCCACCGGGGTCGTGGAGATGCGGATGTGGCCGTCCTTCTGGGCCACCAGCAGGCGGCCATCCGGCAGGAAGGCGGCGGCGGTGGGGGCGTTGATGCCGCTGGCGACGGTGGTGACGGAGAAGTCAGGTGGCTGGGCTTCCGCGACGTTGCGAACGGCGAACAGGGTGAACAGGACGAGCGAACCGGCGAGCGGGCGGATGACGTGCATCAGGACGGGCTTTGGAGAGGGCCGCAAAGGTAGTGTGGTGGGGGAGGTGCCGTGGAGGGGTCGGAACGTCGAACGGCGCCGTGAAGCGCCGTTCGATGTTCGTATGCTGCACTTCGTTACTCGGCCTTTCCTTCATCGGCCTTGGGGGCCTCAGGGGCGGGCTTTTCAGCGGGCTTCTTCGCGGCGCGGCTGCGGCGCGTGCGCTTCACCTCGGCGCCGGCGGACTTCTCCTTGGTGTACACGGTGTTGAAGTCCACCAGTTCGATCATGGCCATTTCGCTGGCATCGCCCAGGCGGTTGCCCAGCTTGATGATGCGTGTGTAGCCTCCCGGACGGGCGGCCACCTTCGGCGCCACGTCGCGGAACAGGACGGCGGTGGCCTCCTTGTTCTGCAGGTAGGTGAACACCGTGCGGCGGTTGTGCATGCTGTCGTCCTTGCTGCGTGTGATCAGGGGCTCCACATAGCGGCGCAGCGCACGGGCCTTGGCCAGCGTGGTGTTGATGCGCTTGTGGGCGATCAGCGAGCAGGCCAGGTTGCTCAGCAGGGCGTCGCGGTGGGCCTTCTTGCGGCTCAGCGCGTTGTTCTTGTTGCCGTGTCTCATGACTCTGTTCTCTTGGTGGTGCTGCAGCGAGCCAAGGGCCGCCGCGGCTACCTCACTCCTTGTCCAGTTTGTACTTGCTCACGTTCATGCCGAAGCTCAGGCCCTTGTTCTCCACCAGGTCCTCCAGCTCCGTGAGGCTCTTCTTGCCGAAGTTGCGGAACTTCAACAGGTCGTTCTTGTTGTAGCTCACAAGATCGCCGAGGGTCTCGATGTCGGCGGCCTTCAGGCAGTTCAGGGCGCGCACGCTCAGGTCCATGTCCACCAGCTTGGTCTTCAGCAGCTGGCGCATGTGCAGGCTGGTCTCGTCGAACTCCTCCTCCTGCACACGCTCCTCGATCTCCAGGCTGATGCGCTCGTCGCTGAACAGCATGAAGTGGTGGATGAGGATCTTGGCGGCCTCCTGGAGGGCGTTCTTCGGGGTGATGGAGCCGTCGGTGACCACCTCGATGGTGAGCTTCTCGTAGTCGGTCTTCTGCTCCACGCGGGTGTTCTCCACGGTGTACTTCACGTTCTTGATGGGCGTGAAGACGCTGTCGATGAAGATGGTGCCCACGGGCGCGGTGCCGGTCTTGTTCTCATCGGCGGGCACGTAGCCGCGGCCCTTGCCGATGGTGAGCTCGATGGTGAGCTTCACGGAGGGCTCCATGTGGCAGATCACATGCTCGGGGTTGAGCACCTGGAAGCCGGTGGTGTGCTTGCCGATGTCGCCGGCGGTGAAGGCCTCCTTGCCGGTGATGGTGAAGGACACCTTCTCGGTGCTGACGTCCTCCAGCTGGCGGCGGAAGCGCACCTGCTTGAGGTTGAGGACGATCTCGGTGACGTCCTCGATGACGCCCTTGATGGTGCTGAACTCGTGCTCGACGCCGTCGACGCGGATGGCCGTGATGGCGTGTCCTTCGAGGCTGCTGAGCAGGATGCGGCGCAGGGCGTTGCCGATGGTGATGCCGTAGCCGGGCTCCAGGGGGCGGAACTCGAAGGAACCGCGCTGGTCGTCGCTTTCGATCATCACGACCTTGTCGGGCCGCTGGAAATCAAGGATGGGCATGGTGTGTCCGTTCGGTTTGGGGGAGGTTCTTACTTGGAGTACAGTTCCACGATGAGCTGCTCGCGGATGTTCTCCGGGATCTGGGCGCGCTCGGGCATGGCGATGAGCTTGCCGGACAGGGTGGAGGGGTTCCACTCGAGCCAGTCGAAGCGTTTGTGGGTGGATGACACGCTGTTGGTGATGGCCTCCAGGCTGCGGCTCTTCTCGCGCACGGCCACGCTCTGGCCGGGGCGCAGGGAGTAGCTGGGCACGTTCACCACCTGTTGGTCCACGGTGATGTGGCCGTGGCTCACCAGCTGGCGGGCGGCACGGCGTGTGGGGGCGATGCCCAGGCGGTAGACGGTGTTGTCCAGGCGGGCTTCGCAGAGCTGAAGGAGGGTCTCACCGGTGATCCCCTTCTTGCTGGCTGCCACCCCGAACATCTTCTGGAACTGGCGTTCCAGGATGCCGTAGGTGTATTTGGCCTTCTGCTTCTCGGCGAGCTGGAGGGAGTATTCGCTCTCCTTCTTGCGTCGCTTGTTCGGTCCGTGCTGCCCGGGGCTGTACGGCTTGCGCTCCATCCACTTGTCCTCCCCGTAGATGGGTTCCTTGAACTTGCGCGCGATCTTGGTCTGTGGTCCAGTGTAACGTGCCATCTTTCTTTGTTTTGGGTGCGGCCTTGGTTTTCCCGCACCAACACCGGGGCGCCCGTCCGCGCCCCTACAGGTTGTGGTTATCGATCAAACACGGCGTTTCTTGGGCGGACGGCAGCCGTTGTGGGGCATGGGGGTGATGTCCACGATCTCGGTGACCTCCACGCCGCTGTTGTGCAGGGCGCGGATGGCGCTCTCGCGACCGCCACCGGGGCCCTTGACGAACACCTTGACCTTGCGGAGCCCGAGGTCGAATGCCTCACGTGCGGCCTCCTCGGCGCTCACCTGGCCGGCGTACGGGGTGTTCTTCTTGCTGCCTCGGAAGCCCTGCTTGCCTGCGCTCGACCAACTGATCACCTCGCCCTTGTTGTTGGTGAGGCTCACGATGATGTTGTTGAAGGTGGCGTGGATGTGGGCCTGTCCGAAGGCCTCCACATGCACGTTCTTCTTCTTCTTCTTGCCGGCGGCGGCGCCTTTGTCCTGCTGCTTTGCCATTGTCGTTGTCTATTGGTCGGGGTACTGACCATCATCGCCCGAGCCGGGCGAGGCATGCCTCGCCCCTTACTTGGTCGCTTTCTTCTTGTTGGCCACGGTCTTGCGCTTGCCCTTGCGGGTGCGGCTGTTGGTGCGGGTGCGCTGGCCGCGCACGGGCAGGCCGCTTCGATGGCGCAGGCCACGGTAGCTGCCGATGTCCATCAGGCGCTTGATGCTGAGCTGCACTTCGCTGCGCAGCGCACCCTCCACCTTGATGTTGTCGTTGATGAACTGGCGGATGCGCGACTGTTCGTCGTCGTTCCATTCCTCCACCTGCTTGTCGGGGTCCACCTCCGCGTTGCGGAGGATCTCCAGCGCGCGGCTGCGGCCGATGCCGTAGATGTAGGTGAGCCCGATGGCCCCGCGTTTGTGCTTGGGTAGGTCGATGCCTGCGATACGTGCCATGGTGGTGCGGTTATCAGCCCTGACGTTGCTTGAACTTCGGGTTCTTCTTGTTGATCACATACAGGCGCCCCTTGCGGCGGACGATCTTGCAGTCCGCCGAGCGCTTCTTGAGGGAGGTCCTGACCTTCATCGGGTGGGTGCTTAGCTCTTGTAACGGAAGGTGATCCTGCCCTTGGAAAGGTCGTAGGGGCTCATTTCCACCTTGACCTTGTCTCCGGGGAGGATCCGGATGTAGTGCATGCGCATCTTGCCGCTGATGTGGGCCGTGATCACGTGTCCGTTCTCCAGCTCCACACGGAACATGGCATTGCTCAGCGCCTCCTTGATGACGCCATCCTGCTCGATGTTCCCGGTCTTGCTCATGCCTTCGTCCGTTCTTCCGTTCCCTGTTCTCTATATCGTTCGTTCGTCTTCTCGTTCATCCGTTCACCATCGCCTCGTTCGCCCGCACATAGCGATCGCCCTTGGCCTCCAGCACCGCTTCAATGGCGCTGAAACTGGAGAGGACCTCCGCCTGGCCGGGCCTCACGGCCACGGTGTGCTCGAAGTGGGCGCTGGGCCGTCCGTCCTGTGTGACGATCGTCCAGCCATCATCCAACTGGTGCACCTCCTTGGTGCCCATGTTGATCATCGGTTCGATGGCGATCACCATGCCGGTGCGGAGCTGTACGCCGTGTCCGCGGCGCCCATAGTTGGGCACTTCCGGGGCTTCATGCAGCTTCTCGCCCACGCCATGGCCCACCAGCTCGCGCACCACGCCGTAGCCGTTGGACTCCGCGTGGTGCTGGATGGCATACCCGAGGTCACCTGTCCGGCGGCCGTCCACCGCTTGGGCGATGCCCAGCTGAAGGCACTCCTGGGTGACGCGCAGCAGCCGCATGGCGGCGGCGTCCACCTCGCCGATGGCGAAGGTGTAGGCGCTGTCGCCGTAGAACCCGTTCATCAGCACACCACAGTCCACGCTGGCGAGGTCGCCCTCGCGCAGTTCGCGTTCGCCGGGCAGCCCGTGCACCACCTCCTGGTTCACGCTGATGAGCAGCGTGCTGGGGCAGCCGTACAGGCCCTTGAAGCCGGGCACGGCGCCGTGGTCGCGGATGAAGGTCTCCGCCAGCCGGTCCAGATCGCCGGTGCGGACCCCCGGTCCGATGTTCCTGGCCACTTCGGCCAAGGTCCTCCCAACAAGCAAAGAACTTTCCCTTACCAGTGCGATCTCGGCATCGCTGCGAAAGTTCACGGTCTTCGCCATGCCCTATCCCGCCATGCCATAGGCCGCGTTCGTCCGTCCCTTGATGCGGCCCGTTTTCATCAGGCCGTCGTAATGCCTCATCAGCAGGTGGCTCTCGATCTGCTGGAGGGTGTCCAGCAGCACGCCCACCATGATCAGCAGCGAGGTGCCGCCGAAGAACTGCGCGAAGCCCTGTTTCACACCGGCCATCTGCGCGAAGGCGGGCAGGATGGCCACCAGGCCCAGGAAGATGGCTCCCGGCAGGGTGATGCGGCTGAGCAGTTCGTCGATGTGGTCGGCGGTCTGCTTGCCGGGCTTCACCCCGGGGATGAACCCGCCGTTGCGCTTCATGTCGTCGGCGAGCTGCACGGGGTTCACCGTGATGGCGGTGTAGAAGTAGGTGAAGATCACCACCATGAACATCAGCATCAGGTTGTAGAAGAAGCCCTGGGCGTTGGCGATGGAGATCAGCCACTGGGGCGGCTCCTCGAAGGCCTGGGCCACGTACATGGGGATGAGCACGATGGCCTGGGCGAAGATGATGGGCATCACGCCGGCGGCGTTCACCTTGAGGGGGATGTAGTTGCGCACGCCACCGTACTGCCTGTTGCCCTGCACGCGCTTGGCGAACTGCACGGGGATGCGTCGGGTGCCCTGGACGAGCAGGATGCAGCCGGCGATGATGAGCACCCAGATGACCACCTCCACGAGCAGGAGCACAAGGCCACCGCCACCGGGGCCCATGCGGCCCACGACCTCCTGGGCGAAGCTCTGCGGGAACTCGGCCAGGATGCCGATCATGATGATCAGGGAGATGCCGTTGCCCAGACCCCGTTCGGTGATCCGCTCACCGAGCCACATCACGAAGAGGGTGCTGCAGGTAAGGATGACGATGCTGGTGAAGAGCCAGAACTGGCCGTCGGGCCGTGCATCGGCGTCGATGGTGGCGTAGATGTAGCCCGGGGCCTGGAAGATGCAGATGAGGATGGTGAGGTAGCGTGTGTACTGGTTGAGGCGCCGACGTCCGCTCTCCTCGCGCTGCATCTTCTGCACGGCGGGCACCGCGATGCCCATGAGCTGCATGATGATGCTGGCGCTGATGTAGGGCATGATGCCCAGGGCGAAGATGCTGGCCCGGGTGAAGGCACCACCGGTGAAGATCGAGAGGATCTCCACGATGCCGCCGCCGCCGGTCGAGGCCGAAGCCATCTTCAGGCTGTCCACGCCGGGCAACACGATGTAGCTGCCGATGCGGTAGACCAACAGCAGCCCCAGGGTGATGAGGATGCGCGTGCGCAGTTCCTCGATCCGCCAGATGTTCTTGATCGTGTCGACCAGGTTCTTCATCGCTTATGCCTGCTTCTCCTTCCGCTCGATGATGGTGACCTTTCCGCCGGTGGCCTCGATGGCGGCGCGTGCGCTGGCGCTGAAGGCGTGCGCGGTGACGTCGAGGGCGCCCTTGAGCGCGCCACGGCCGAGCACCTTCAGCTTGTCGTTCTTGGCGATGAGGCCGTTGGTGTAGAGCACCTGGGGGTCGATCGCCTTCAGGCCCTGTGTCTCCACCAGCATCTGCAGGGCGTCCAGGTTGATGCCCTTGTACTCCACACGGGTGGGGTTGGTGAAGCCGAACTTGGGCACGCGGCGCACCAAGGGCATCTGGCCGCCCTCGAATCCGCGCTTGCGGCTGTAGCCGGCGCGGCTCTGTGCGCCCTTGTGGCCCTTGGTGGAGGTGCCGCCGCGCTTGCTGCCTTCGCCGCGGCCGATGCGCTTCTCCTGCTTGGTGGCCCCTTTGGCGGGCTTCAATTGACTGAGGTCCATGGTGTCTCTCGGGTTCGTTCGGTTCAGGCCTTTTCCTCGACCGTCACCAGGTGGTTCACTTTCGCCACCATGCCGCGGATCTGCGGGGTGGCCTCCAGTTCGGCGCGCTTGCCGATGCGGCCCAGGCCGAGGGCCTTGAGGGTGGCCTTCTGGCGGGCGGGGCACTTGATCTGGCTGCCGGTCTGGATGATGATGATCTTGCTCATGGGGGGGCGCCCGGGGCGTTCGTTATCCGTTGAACACTTTCTCCACCTTCACCCCGCGCATCTGCGCCACGGTGTTGGCGTCACGCATGTCGGTGAGGGCCTTGATGGTGGCCTTCACCACGTTGTGGGGGTTGCTGGAGCCCTTGCTCTTGGCCAGCACGTCGGTGATGCCCACGCTCTCGAGCACGGCGCGCATGGCGCCGCCGGCGATCACACCGGTACCGTGCGCGGCGGGCTTCAGCAGCACCTCGGCGCCGGCGAACTTGCCCTCCTGCGAGTGGGGGATGGTGCCTTTGCGCACGGGCACCTTCACCAGGTTCTTCTTGGCATCGTCGATGCCCTTGGCGATGGCCTCCTGCACTTCCTTGGCCTTGCCCAGGCCATGGCCCACCACACCGTTCTCGTTGCCCACCACGACGATGGCGGCGAAGGTGAAGGTGCGGCCACCCTTGGTCACCTTGGTCACGCGGTTCAGCGCCACGAGCCGGTCCTTCAGCTCCAGGTCGCTGCTGCGCACTTTCTTGACGTTAGCTCCTTCCATCGGTGATCAGAATTGGAGACCGGCCTCGCGGGCGGCTTCGGCCAGGGCTTTCACCCGGCCATGGTACACGTATCCGTTGCGGTCGAAGACGACCTGTGAGATGCCGGCGGCCTTGGCTTTTTCGGCGATGGCCATGCCCACCAAGCGGGCCTGCTCGACACCGGCGGCGCCGTGGGCCTTCTTGTCCTTGAGCGAGGAGGCACTGACCAGGGTGCGGCCGGCCTCGTCGCTGATGATCTGGGCGTAGATGTCCACGTTGCTGCGGAACACCGAGAGTCGGGGGCGTGCATCGGTGCCGCGCACCTTGCGGCGCACGCGTTCGCGGATGTGGGCCCTGCGTTCGTTGCGTTGGTATGCCATGGCTCTGCTTATTTGCCTGCGGCTTTACCGGCCTTGCGGCGCACCTCCTCGCCCACGAAGCGCACGCCCTTGCCCTTGTAGGGTTCCGGCTTGCGCAGCGAACGGATCTTGGCGGCCACCTGGCCGATGAGCTGTTTGTCCGCGCTCTCCAGGCGGATGATGGGGTTCTTGCCCTTCTCCTGAGCGGCGCTCACCTTCACCTCGGCGGGCAGTTCGAAGGTCACCTGGTGGCTGAAGCCCAGGGCGAGCTGAAGCTGCTGCCCCTTGGCGGTCGCGCGGTAGCCCACACCCACCAGCTCCTGTTCGATCACGTAGCCCTCGCTCACGCCCTTCACCATGTTGGCGATGAGCGCGCGGTAGAGCCCGTGCTTGGCGCGGTGGGGTTTGGCATCGCTGGGGCGGGCCAGGGTCACCGTGCCGTTGTCGTTCTTCACGGCGATGGCCGGGTCGACCACCTGCTCGAGGGTGCCCTTGGGACCCTTGACGATGATCTTGTTCTTGTCGCTGATGCTGATCTCCACCCCCTTGGGCAGGCTGATCGGCGCTTTTCCGATGCGTGACATGGCTTCTCGGGGGGGATTAGCTCACGGTGCAGATCACTTCACCACCCACGCCGAGGTTGCGGGCCTCCTTGTCGGTGACCACACCCTTGCTGGTGCTGATGATGGCCACGCCGAGGCCGTTCATCACGCGGGGGAGCTCCTCCACGTGGGCGTACTGGCGCAGGCCGGGGCTGCTCACGCGGCGCAGCTCCTGGATGGCGTTCTGGCGCGTCTGCGGGTTGTACTTGAGGGCGATCTTGATGATGCCCTGCTTGCCGTCGTCCTCCAACTTGTAGGACAGGATGTAGCCCTTGTCGTAGAGGATGCGCGTGATGTCCTTCTTCAGGCCGGACGCGGGCACCTCCACCACTTTCTTGCGCGCCAGGATGGCGTTGCGCAGGCGGGTCAGGTAATCGGCGATGGGATCGGTGGTCATGGTCGGTCGATGCGTTGACTTACCAGCTGGACTTGGTGACGCCGGGGATCTTGCCCTCCAGGGCCATCATGCGCAGCATGTAGCGCGAGATGCCGAAGAGGCGCACGTAGCCCTTGGGGCGGCCGGTGATCTGGCAGCGGTTGTGCATGCGCACATAACTGGAGTTCGCGGGCAGCTGCTGGAGCTTGTCCCATTCGCCGGCGGCCTTGAGGGCGGCGCGCTTGGCGGCGTATTTCTCCACCATGCGCTTGCGCTTGCGCTCGCGGGCCTTCATGCTTTCCTTGGCCATGGTCTGGTCGTTGTCTGGTCGGTTATTTCTTGTCGGCGAACGGGAACCCGAACTCGCGCAGGAGGGCCTTGGCCTCGGCGTCGGTGCGGGCGGTGGTCACGAACGTGATGTCCATGCCGCGGATCTTGGCCACCTTGTCGATGTCGATCTCCGGGAAGATGATCTGCTCCTTCACCCCGAAGGTGAAGTTGCCGCGGCCGTCGAAACCCTTGGCGGGCACGCCGCGGAAGTCGCGGGTGCGGGGCAGGGCCACGGCGATGAGGCGGTCGAGGAACTCGTACATCTTGTCGCCGCGCAGGGTGACGCGGGCGCCGATGGGCATGCCGCGGCGCAGCTTGAAGTTGCTGATGTCCTTCTTGGAGACGGTGGGCACGGCCTTCTGGCCGCTGATGGTGGTCATCTCCACGACGGCGTTGTCCACGATCTTCTTGTCGCCGACCGCATCGCCCAGGCCCTGGTTGAGGTTGATCTTCACCAGGCGGGGCACCTGCATGGAGCTCTTGTAGTTGAACTCCTTCTGCAGGGCGGGGGCCACCTCCTTGACGTACTTGGCTTTGAGCCGGGGGCTGTAGGTGCTCATCACTTGGCGGCTGATCTCTTGGTCTTCACGTAGCGCTCCAGCTTGCCCTCCTTGTTGAGGCGGCGCCCCACGCGGCCGGGAAGGCCGCTCTTGGCGTCGATCAGCATGAGGTTGCTCAGTTGGATGGGTCCCTCCTTGTCCACGATGCCGCCCTGGGGGTTGGCCGTGGTGGGCTTGGAGTGCTTCTTGTTGATGTTCAGTCCTTCAACGAGGGCGGTGTTGCGCTCGCGCATCACCTCGAGCACGCGGCCCTCCTTGCCGCGGTCCTCGCCGGCGATCACCTTCACCAGGTCGCCCTTCTTGATGTGTGTCTTCTTCTGCATGGCGCGGTGTGGATCAGAGCACCTCGGGTGCCAGGGAGATGATCTTCATGAACTTCTTCTCGCGCAGCTCCTTGGCCACCGGGCCGAAGATGCGGGTGCCCTTCATCTCGCCGGCGGCGTCCAGCAGCACCACCGCGTTGTCGTCGAAGCGGATGTAGCTGCCATCCTTGCGGCGGAGTTCCTTGCGGGTGCGCACCACCACGGCCTTGTGCACGGTGCCTTTCTTGGCACTGCCGTTGGGCAGGGCATCCTTGATGGACACCACCACGGTGTCCCCGATGCGCGCATAGCGGCGGGCCGTGCCACCGAGCACGCGGATCACGAGCACCTCCTTGGCGCCGCTGTTGTCGGCCACATTGAGCCGGGATTCCTGTTGGATCATCGTTCGGGTGCGTTACTTGGCGCGTTCGACCACCTCCACCACGCGCCAGCACTTGTTCTTGCTGATGGGGCGGGTCTCCATGATGCGCACGGTGTCGCCGATGTGGGCCTCCTGCTTCTCGTCGTGCGCCATGAACTTGCTGCTCCTCTTGACGAACTTGCCGTACTTGGGGTGCATCACGCGGCGCTCGACGGTCACCACCACGCTCTTGTCCATCTTGTCGCTGGTGACGATGCCGATGCGTTCCTTCCTGAGGTTGCGTTCCATGGCTTAGTTCGATTTGGCGTTCAGTTCGCGGGCGCGGAGCTCGGTGAGCACGCGGGCCACTTCACGGCGGCGGCTGCGCAGGAGCAGGGGATTCTCCACGGGGCTCACGGCGTGGTCGAAGCGGAGCTTGGCCAGTGCGTTGCGTTCCTCCTGCAGCTTGTCCTGCAGTTCCTGGACGGTGAGGTCCTTGAGGGTGGTGCCTTTCTTCTTCATGGCTTCGCTTATTGACCGTCGTAGTCCTCGCGCACGACGAACTTGGTCTTGATGGGCAGCTTCTGGGCCGCCAGGCGCAGGGCCTCCTTGGCGGTGGCCATCGGCACGCCGTCGGCCTCGAAGATGATGCGTCCGGCGTGGACCACGGCCACCCAGTGGTCCAGGGCGCCTTTGCCCTTGCCCATGCGCACCTCTGCGGGTTTCGCGGTCACGGGCTTGTCGGGGAACACCTTGATCCAGACCTGGCCTTCACGCTTCATGTGGCGGGTGAGGGCCACACGGGCGGCCTCGATCTGGCGGCTGGTGAGCCATACGCTCTCCATGGCCTTGAGGCCGAAGGAGCCCAGGCTCACGCGGTGTCCGCGCTGGGCCACGCCCTTCATGCGGCCCTTGTGCATATTGCGGCGCTTGCTGCGCTTCGGTTGCAACATGGCGATCAGTTGTTACTGCGGTTACCTCCTCCACGACGATCTCCACCCGGACGGCGGTCACCACCGCCGCCACGACGCTCGCCACCACCGCGGCGCTCGCCCATGGGGCGGGGGCCACCGGGACCCTTGCCGCCTTTCTGCTGGCCCACGTTGGGGCTCAGGTCGCGCTTGCCGAACACCTCGCCGCGGCAGATCCAGCATTTCACCCCGATGCGGCCCATCTTGGTGTGCGCCTCGCTGATGGCGAAGTCGATGTCGGCGCGCAGGGTGTGCAGGGGCACGCGGCCCTCGCGGTAGCTCTCCGTGCGGGCGATCTCCGCCCCATTGAGGCGGCCGGCCACCGTGAGCTTGATGCCCTCGGCACCCATGCGCATGGTGCTGGCCACGGCCATCTTCATGGCGCGGCGGAAGCTGATACGGCCTTCGAGCTGACGGGCGATGCTGTCGGCCACGAGCTTGGCGTCCAGTTCAGGGCGCTTGATCTCGAAGATGTTGAGCTGGACATCCTTGCCGGTGAACTTCTTGAGCTCCTCCCGAAGCTTGTCCACCTCGGCGCCGCCCTTGCCGATGATGACGCCGGGGCGGGCGGTGTTGATGGTGACGGTGACGAGCTTGAGGGTGCGCTCGATGATGATCTTGCTCACGCTCGCCTTCTTCAGGCGGGTGATGAGGTACTGGCGGATGCGCTCATCCTCGACGATCTTGTCGACGTAGTTGTCGCCGCCGTACCAATTGCTGTCCCAGCCCTTGATGTAGCCGAGGCGCGAGCCGGTCGGGTGTGCTTTCTGTCCCATGGTCCGAGGGTACGGGTCTTAGTTGTTGGCGGTGTCGACGATGAGCGTGACGTGGTTCGAGCGCTTCTTCATGCGGTAGGCGCGCCCCTGGGGGGCGGGCAGCATGCGCTTCAGGCCACGGGCCTCGTCCACCATGACGCTGCGCACGATCAGCCCGGCCTCGTCGGCGCGCTGGCCTTCGTGCTTGGCCTCCCAGTTGGCGATGGCGCTGCGGAGCAGTTTGTACATCGGCTTGCTGGCGTGGCGGGTGCTGAACTGCAGGATGCTCAGGGCCTTCTCCACGCCGAGGCCGCGGATGTTGTCCGCCACCTGCCGCATGCGACGGGGGCTGGTGGGCACGTTCCGCAGGCGGGCGATGGCCACTTCCTTCATGGCCTCCTTGCGCTTCTCGGCGCTCAGTTTCTTACGCTGTCCCATGGGCTATCACTGCTTCTTGTTGCCGGAGTGGCCGCGGAACGTGCGGGTGGGGGCGAACTCGCCCAACTTGTGGCCCACCATGTTCTCGGTCACGTACACGGGGATGAACTTGTTGCCGTTGTGCACCGCGAGCGTCAGGCCGACGAACTCGGGCGTGATGGTGCTGGAGCGCGACCAGGTCTTCAGTACGGCCTTCTTGCCGGACTTCTGCATGTCGGTGACGCGCTTCGCCAGCTTGTAGTGGACGAACGGCGGTTTCTTGAGGGAGCGGCTCATGACTGGCTATCAGATCGATGCGGCCTTGCTGTTGCGGCGCGCGATGATGAACTTGCTCGTGGTGCGCTTGGGGTGGCGCGTCTTCTTGCCCTTGGCAAGGAGGCCCTTGCGGCTGCGGGGGTGACCGCCGGAGGCGCGTCCCTCACCACCGCCCATGGGGTGGTCCACCGGGTTCATGGCCACGGCACGGGTGCGGGGGCGACGACCCTGCCAGCGGCTGCGACCGGCCTTGCCGCTCTTCTGCAGCATGTGCTCCGCGTTGCTCACGCTTCCCACCGTCGCCAGGCAATCGCAAAGGATCATGCGAAGCTCCCCGCTGGGCATCTTCAGGGTGGCATAGCGGCCCTCGCGGGCGCTCAACTGGGCGAAGGTGCCGGCGCTGCGGGCCAGGGCGCCGCCCTTGCCGGGCTGCAGCTCCACGTTGTGCACCAGGGTGCCCAGCGGGATCTCGGCCAGGGGCAGGGTGTTGCCCACTTCGGGGGCCACGCCTTTGCCGCTCAGCACCTGCTGGCCCACCTTCAGGCCGGTGGGGGCGAGCATGTAACGCTTTTCGCCGTCGGCATACACCAGCAGGGCGATGCGGGCGCTGCGGTTGGGGTCGTACTCGATGGTGCGCACCGTGGCGGGGATGCCGTGCTTGTTGCGCTTGAGGTCGACCGTACGGAAGCGCTGTTTGTGACCACCGCCGATGTAGCGCATGGTCATCTTGCCCTGGTTGTTACGGCCGCCGCTCTTGGTGCGGCCCGTGGTCAGGCTGGGCTCGGGAACGTTGGTGGTGACGCCCTCGAAGTCGGTGATCACCCGGTGGCGGGTGCCGGGGGTGACGGGGTTCAGCTTGCGGATGCCCATGGGTCGTTCGGTGCTGCGGGATCAGATGCTGCTGTACAGGTCGATGGTCTCGCCCGCCTTGAGGGTGACGATGGCCTTCTTGTAGGAGGCGCTGGACCCGTGCAGGATGTTGGTCTTGGTGTAGCGGGTGCGGCGCTTGCCACGCACGATCATGGTGCGCACGCTGTCCACCTCCACGCCATACTGCTTCTTCACCGCGTCGCGGATCTGCAGCTTGTTGCTATCGCGGGCCACCACGAAACCGTAGCGGTTCTCCTTCTCGCCTTGGGCGGTCATCTTCTCCGTGATGATCGGTCGGATGAGGATCTGGCTCATGGCTTACTTGGTGAGGGTGGCCTCGAGGGCGGCGATCGCGTCCTTCACGATCAGCACCTTGTTGGCGTTCATGATGTCGTAGGTGTTCACCTCGCTGGCGATGACCACGCGGGCGCCCTGGATGTTGCGCGCGCTGAGCAGCACGTTCTCATCCTTGGCGGGCAGCACCAAGAGGGCCTTGCGGTCGTTGAGGCTGAAGGCCTTGAGCATGCCGGCGAAGGTGCTGGTCTTGGGGGCCTTGATGCCGGTGCCTTCGAGCACGGCGATGGCGCCATCCTTGGCCTTGTAGGTGAGGGCGCTGCGGCGGGCCAGGTCCTTCACCTTCTTGTTGAGCTTGAAGGAGTAATCGCGCGGCTTGGGGCCGAACACGCGCGCGCCACCCTTGAACAGCGGGCTCTTGATGGAGCCCTTGCGACTGCCGCCGGTCCCCTTCTGGCGGTGCAACTTCTTGGTGCTGCCGCTCACCTCGCTCTTCTCCAAGGTCTTGTGCGTGCCCTGGCGCTTGTTGGCCAGGTGCTGCTTCACGTCCAGCCAGATGGCATGGTCGTTCGGCTCCACGGCGAAGACCGCGTCGTTGAGCTTGGCCTTCTTTCCGGTGGCCTTGCCGTCGGTGCTGTAGATCTCGAGCTCCATCTTACTTCCAGATGATCACCATGCTGCCTTTGGCACCGGGGACGGCACCACGCACCACGAGGAGATTTTTGTCCTTGTCCACCTTCACCACCTTGAGGTTCTCGGTGGTGTACTGTTCACCGCCCTTGCGGCCGGCCATGCGCAGGCCCTTGAACACGCGGGCGGGATAGGAACTGCCGCCCAGCGAACCCGGGGCACGGCTCCGGTCGTGCTGACCATGGGTGGTCTCGCCCACGCCGCTGAAGCCGTGGCGTTTCACCACGCCCTGGAAGCCCTTGCCCTTGCTGTTGCCGGTCACGGTCACGAAGGAGCCTTCCTCGAACAGGTCGACACCGACCGTGTCGCCCAGCTTGAGGTCCTGCTCGAACTCCTTGAACTCGTGGGCCTTCACCTTGGGGGTGGTGCCCGCCTTTTTGTAGTGGCCGGCCAGGGCCTTGGTGGCGTGCTTCTCGCCGCGCTCGCCATAGGCGAGCTGCACGGCCTCATAGCCGTCCTTCTCGGTGGTGCGCACATGCGTCACCACGCAGGGACCGGCCTCGATCACGGTGCAGCCCACGAGCTGCCCGTCCGTATCGTACAGGCTGGTCATTCCGATCTTCTTGCCGATCAAGCCGCTCATTGTGCAGTTCGTTTACTCGGTCAGACCTTGATCTCCACGTCCACGCCGCTGGGGAGCTCCAGTTTCATCAGGGCATCGATCGTCTTGCTGGACGAGCTGTAGATGTCCATCAGGCGCTTGTAGCTGCAGAGCTGGAACTGTTCGCGGGCCTTCTTGTTGACGTGCGGGCTGCGCAGCACGGTGAAGATGCGCTTGTGGGTGGGCAGGGGGATGGGACCGCTCACCACGGCGCCCGTGCTCTTCACGGTCTTCACGATCTTCTCGGCGCTCTTGTCGACGAGGTTGTGATCGTAGGACCTCAGCTTGATGCGGATCTTTTGGGTCATCGCAGTTGGGGGTCAGGCGGAGACTTTGCCACGCACCTTGGCCAGGACGGCCTCGGCGACGTTGTTGGGGGCTTGCTGGTAGTGGCTGAACTCCATGGTGCTGCTGGCGCGACCGGAGCTCAGGGTGCGGAGGCTGGTGACGTAGCCGAACATCTCGCTCAGGGGCACGGTGCCCTTGATGGCTTTGGCACCGGAGCGGTCCTCCATCCCCTGGATGGTGCCGCGGCGGCGGTTGAGGTCGCCCACGATGTCGCCCATGTTCTCCTCGGGGGTCACCACCTCGATCTTCATGATGGGCTCCATCAGCACGGGTTTGCACTTGGGCACCGCTTCGCGGAAGGCGCTCTTGGCGCAGATCTCGAAGCTCAGTGCGTCGGAGTCCACGTTGTGGAACGAACCATCGTACAGCGTCACCTTCAGGCTCTCCATCGGGTAGCCGGCGAGCACGCCGTTCTGCAGGCTGGCCTTGAAGCCCTTCTCCACGGCGGGGATGAATTCCTTGGGAATGGATCCACCCTTGATCTCATCGATGAACTCCAGACCGGGTTTCTCCTGGTCGGTCTGGGGTTCGATGCGCACATGGATGTCGGCGAACTTGCCGCGGCCACCGGTCTGCTTCTTATACACCTCACGGTGTTCCACGGAGCCGCTGATCGCCTCCTTGTACTTCACCTGCGGTGCACCCTGGTTGCACTCCACCTTGAACTCGCGCTTCATGCGGTCCACGATGATCTCCAGGTGCAGTTCGCCCATCCCGCTGATCACGGTCTGGCCTGTTTCGTCGTCCGTGTGCACGCGGAACGTGGGGTCCTCCTCGGCCAGCTTGTAGAGGGCGGTGCCCATCTTGTCCATGTCGGCCTGGCTCTTGGGCTCCACGGCGATGCCGATCACGGGCTCGGGGAAGCTCATGCTCTCCAGCACGATCGGCTTGTTCTCATCGCACAGCGTGTCACCGGTGCGGATGTCCTTGAAGCCGACAGCTGCGCCGATGTCACCCGCCTCGATCACCTCCACGGGGTTCTGCTTGTTGGCGTGCATCTGGAAGATGCGGCTGATGCGCTCCTTGTTGCCGGTGCGCATGTTCTTCACATAGCTGCCGGCGGGCACCGCACCGCTGTAGCAGCGGAAGAAGGCCAGACGGCCCACATAGGGGTCGGTGGCGATCTTGAAGGCCAGGCTGGCCATGGGCTCCTTGGCGTCGGGGCGGCGCGTCAGTTCCTCGCCCGTATCGGGGTCGGTGCCGGTGACGGAGGCGATGTCCATCGGGCTCGGCAGGTAGGCCATAACGGCGTCGAGCATGGTCTGCACGCCCTTGTTCTTGAAGGCGCTGCCGCAGAGCACCGGGGTGATGCTCATGTTGATGGTGCTGATGCGCACCGCGTTCATGATCTCGGCCTCGGTGAGGCTGTCGGGGTCGGCGAAGTACTTCTCCATCAAGGTGTCGTCGCTTTCGGCGACGGCCTCGATGAGCTTGTCACGCCACTCCTTCACGGTATCGACGAGGTCGGCGGGAATGGGCACTTCGCTCCAGGTCATGCCCTGGTCGGCCTCGTTCCACACCATGCCGCGGTTGTTGATCAGGTCCACCACCCCTTTGAAGTCCGCCTCGGCGCCGATGGGCACCTGCAGGGGCACGGGGTTGGCGCCGAGACGCTCGCGGATCTGTTTCACCACGTTGAAGAAGTCCGCACCGCTGCGGTCCATCTTGTTGACGAAGGCCAGGCGGGGCACCTGGTACTTGTTGGCCTGGCGCCAAACGGTCTCGCTCTGGGGCTCCACGCCGCCCACGGCGCAGAAAAGCGCCACGGCACCGTCCAGCACGCGCAGGCTGCGCTCCACCTCCACGGTGAAGTCCACGTGGCCCGGGGTGTCGATCAGGTTGATCTTGTACTTCTCGCCACGGTAGTTCCAACTGGTGGTGGTGGCGGCACTGGTGATGGTGATGCCGCGCTCCTGCTCCTGCTCCATCCAGTCCATGGTGGCGGCTCCGTCATGCACCTCGCCGATCTTGTGGACCAGGCCGGTGTAGTAAAGGATGCGCTCGGACGTGGTGGTCTTGCCGGCATCAATGTGCGCCATGATGCCGATGTTGCGCGTGTATTTGAGGTCGCGGGCCATGTGGCTGTGCTCGTTGGCTTAGAAGCGGAAGTGGCTGAAGGCCTTGTTCGCTTCGGCCATTTTGTGGACTTCTTCTTTCTTCTTGAACGCGGCCCCCTCCTCCTTGCTGGCGGCGAGGATCTCGTTGGCGAGCTTCTGCGCCATGCTGCGCTCGTTGCGGCCGCGGCTGTATCCGATGAGCCACTTCATGGCCAGGCTGCGCTTGCGGTCATCGCGCACCGGCTGGGGGATCTGGAAGTTGGCACCGCCGACCCGACGCGTGCGGACCTCCACCTGGGGGGTCACGTTCTGCAGGGCTTTGCGCCACACCTCAAGGCCGTCCTCCCCGCTCTTCTCGCCCACGATGTCGATCGCATCGTAGAAGATGTCGAAGGCCTTGCTCTTCTTGCCCGAGTACATCAGGTTGTTCACGAACTTGGTCACCAACACATCGCCGAACTTGGGGTCGGGCAGGGTGGTGACGTACCGGTTGGTCGTGGTCTTGCGCATGACGGCTTACTTCTTGGCGGCGGGCTTGGCGCCGGGCTTGGGACGTTTGGTGCCGTACTTGGAACGGCGCTGGTTGCGGCCCTCCACGCCGGCGGTGTCGAGCACCCCGCGCACGATGTGGTACTTCACACCCGGAAGGTCCTTCACACGACCGCCGCGCACCAGCACGATGCTGTGCTCCTGCAGGTTGTGGCCTTCACCGCCGATGTAGGCGATGACCTCGTACCCGTTCACCAGGCGCACCTTCGCCACTTTGCGGAGGGCCGAGTTGGGCTTCTTCGGGGTGGTGGTGTACACCTTGGTGCACACGCCACGGCGCTGGGGGCAGCTGGTCAGTGCGACCGACTTGCTCTTGTATTGCGCCTTTTCGCGCCCCTTGCGGATGAGCTGCTGGATGGTAGGCATCGGCTCGTTTTCTCTTGTCTTTCAGTCGTTTCCGCCCAGTTTGGACGCGAAAAACGGGCTGCAAAGGTAGATAACACGGCCTTTCAACCAACTCCTGTTGAAGGAATTTTCCGGCCGGGGCCGGTCGACATGCGTCTGGCGAACTTTCCGTCGTTCGGTCGCTTTGGTTTCAAGTCGTTGAATATCAGAATAATGAATGGTCCGCTGGGTCAGCGCCCGCACATGGACCAGGGCACCGTCCACACCCCGGCCCACCGCTCGCCCGGGGAGGCTGCCCTACCTTTGCATGGCATCATATGATATTATCATGATCTCGTCGGCATATACGTTCTACACCTTCCACAGCCGGATGCTGAACCTGCTGACGACCATCCATCACCGGCTGGGCGAGGTGCAGGCCAGGCATCTGCACACACCGCTCCCGGAGCTGTCCAAGGCCTACCGGGTGAGCGCGGTGCATGCGATGCTGGCTTTGGAGGGCGGCGCCCTGGACCCTCTTCCCGTGGCGGAGCTGGTGAGCCGCCCGCTGGCCGGGCCGGATCAGGCCGCGCTGGAGGTGGTGAACACGCACCGTGCGCTGGAGCTGCTGCCCGGCCTGGATCCGCATGCGATCGGCGACCTCCGACAGGCGCACGGGGTGCTGATGCATGGGCTTGCGTTGGATGCGGGGCATTTCCGTACAGGTCCCATGGATGTCCTGTACGGTGACCCGCCGCCCCTTCGGCGCGCGCCGGCCGACGACCTGCCGGTGCAAGTGGCCGAGCTGCTCCACATCGTGGAGAACGACGACACGCCGCCCGTGATCGTGAGCTGCATGCTGCACTTCGCGCTGGTGTACCTCCGGCCCTTCAGTGCCGGGAACGGTCGCCTGGCGCGGCTGTGGCAGCGACGGGTGCTGATGCGGCACTGGCCGGTCTTCGCCTACCTGCCGGTGGAGGCCTTCATCCACCGCACACGGCCGGCCTACCATGCGGCCTTGGAGTATGCGGACCGCCAAGGGGACTGTGGGGGCTTCATCACCTACATGCTGGAACGGATCGATGAGGCCCTGGCCGAGCTGCTGGCCATGCCCGATCCGGTGCGTAGTGGTGCCGAGCGTGTGACCGGTTTCCTGCAACTGGCGCCCCGGCGCTGGTTCCACCGGAAGGACTACCGCGCGCGATACCCCGAGCTCAGCACGGCGACGGCCAGCCGCGACCTCCGCGATGCAGTGGCGCAGGGACGCCTGGTGCGGGAAGGCGGGGGCAGGAACGCGCGGTACATGCCGACAGGCTGACCGGCCTCAGCGCATGATCGTACAACGACCGACCCCACGCTCCGGTCCATCGGGCCACACGGCTGTGACATGAACGGTCTGCGCCGGCAGGTCGTCCACCGGAACGCGGGTGAGCGGCTGTACCAAGGCCACCTCCCGGAGCAGGCGTCCGGCCTGGTCGCGCAGGCGCACCACGGTGCCGGTCGGTGGATCGGTTGGCCAGGCCACCATCAGGTGGTCGGTGGCGGGATCGGGCCAGGAGCGCACGCCTGGGAGCGCCAGGCTCGGCGGCAGGCCCACGGCGCTGGTCCGACGCGCCAAAGCATAGTCGCCGGGCTGAAGGCCATCGGCCTCGATGCGCCCGGTGCGGTCCGTCGGGCTGTTCAGGATGGTGCGGGTCTGCTGGGGCCACAGGCTCCAAGGGAAGTGGGCGTTCGGCCGGTGGAGCAGCACCAGGCTGTCCTCGTGGAAGGGCAGGCCGGGCAGGTCCTCCATCAGGCCCACATCCAGACCGCCCGCGCTGTTGGCCCGGCCATCATAGCCGAAGCGGGCGCGGATCTGCGTACCGGGCGCGAAGCTGCCATGCACCCGCCACCAGCGGTCCGGGGAGATCATGTACAGGAACGGCTGGTCCGTCCAGGCATCGGCCGCTGTCCAGTACTCCTCCACGCGCACCGGGGTCGGTGCAGGAACGATCTGGGCGATGAGCATCATGTCGGCCTGCTGCACGTTCACGGTACCGGGTCCGGTCAGCGTGTCCTCCACGGCGGTGACGGCCTGGCTGATGCGGTCGTCCGCGTTGAGCAGCACATCCACCGCAGCGAAGGGGACGTCCACGGTGAACGTCGTCAGGGCACCACCCAAGGGCACGGGGTCGTTCGGGCTCCAGCGATCGCCTGTGGCGCTCACGAAGGTCACCGACATGGGCACATCGGTGTAGAGGTGCTGCGCGGCCCGGAGCTTCTGCTCGGCATGCACGGTGGTGGCGAACAGTCCGCCCTGCGGCGCCACGGTGAAGGAGTCCACCTCGAAACCGGCCCAACCGGGTTGCAGGATCCAATCGTCGAAGAAGGCCGTGAGGTCCTGGCCGGTGGCGGCGGAGAGGTGGTCCCGCAGTTGTGCGGTGGTCACCGGCTGGAAGGCGTGGACGTCCAGAAAACCGGTGAGCCCGCTGCAGAAGGCCGCTTCGCCCAGGTAGCTCCGGAGGGTGTGCAGAACGTCCGCCCCCTTGTTGTAGCTGTGCTCCCCGTAGGTGTGGTCCTGGGGCACCTCGGCCAGCGCGTAGTGCTCGCCACCGTCCTCCCAGTGGCAGCGGCGCAGCATGGCATAATGGTTCGCGCGCACGGTGTTGCGGTAGCGGCCCGGGCCATGGACCGCTTCCAGGAAGAGGTAGCTCAGGTATTCGGCGAACCCTTCGTTGATGTACATCTCCTCGGCGCGGGCGCAGGTGACCAGGTCGCCGAACCATTGGTGGGCGAGCTCGTGGGCCATGGTGGCCTCGTACTGGGTGGAGCCGTCGGCGATGAAATCGGGATAGGTGATGTTGGTGCTGTGCTCCATGGCGCCGCGGCTGGCCAGGTGATAGCCGACCCTGTTCCAGCGGTAGGCGCCGAAGCACGACTCGAAGCGGTCGAAGGCATCCTGCAGGTGAATGAACGAGGCGCGGAGCTGGGCCGTGTCGCCGGGCAGGGCCACGAGGTCGACGGGAATGGTGTCGCCGTCGATGCTCGTGAACCGAAGGTGAACGTTGCGGTAGTTGGCGGCGGCCACCGAGGCCAGGTAGCTGGGGATGGTCTCCTGGATCTCCCATTCGGTGAGCAGGGTATCACCGCCCAGTGTGGTGGTGCCCAGAAGGCTTCCGTTGCACCACACACTGCGCCCGCCGCTGGTGGTGACATGGAAGCTGAAGGCGGACCGCTCCACGAAGTTGTCGAAGCAGGGGAACCAGCTTCGGCCGTAGCTGTGGGGCTGGCTGGTGAAGGCCACGCCCAGGTTGTAGAGGTACTGGCTCTCCAGGTAGAAGCCGCCGAAGTTGCTGGGGTCCGTGGCAGGTTCGCCATGGTAGTTGACGGTGATCTCCACTTCGTCGCCGGGCCCATAGGGCTGGCCGAGATCGACGAGCAGGGTGCCCGAGGTATGGGTGAACGGGAGATCCAGGCCGTTGGCGTCGAGCACCGAGTCCACGGTGAGGTCGATGAGGTCGAGCCGGATGGCCTCCACGGCGGGCACCAGCGGGGCGAAGCGCAGCACCGCGCGGGCCGTGATCCGATCGTTCGACCAAGCGGTGAGGTCGAGGTGGATGGCGGTATGCAGGATGTCGATGCTGTCGCTGCGCTGGTCCTGCAGGCCGCTGCGCTGAAGCGGACCTGCATCGGTCCGCTTGGACTCCAGGCAGGTGGTCTGAGCGAAGGTGGTGGTCAGGCCGAAGGCGGCGACGAGCAGGAGCAGGGGGCGCATGGAGGAGGGGTGCGAACGAAGGCCGGGGTCGGGCTGTTCCATCCGCGGTCCCGGGTCGTTCGTCACCGCCCAAAGCTAACCGGGCGAAAGCGGACGATCGCATGACCATTGAAGGCTGACAGGATCCCTACATTTGAGAACATGCCTTGTGATCCCAAGGAGGAATGAAGCCCAGCACCGAACTGCACGACCTGGTCCGCTCCCTCACCAAGAGCGAGAAGCGCTTCTTCAAGCTGCACAGCACCCTCCAGTCGGGCGACAAGAACTACCTGCGGATCTTCGATGCGGTGGACAAGCAGCGCACCTACGATGAGGAGGCGCTCAAGCGGCAGTTCGCCAAGGAGACCTTCATCCGGCACTTCCCCTCGGAGAAGAACCACCTGTACAAGCTGATCCTGAAGGCGCTGCGGGCCTACCATGCGGAGAGCACCATCAGCGGCATCCTCAAGCAGGAGATCAAGAACATCGAGATCCTGTACGACAAGGCCCTGTACAAGGAGTGCAACAAGCTGCTGCACCGGGCCAAGCGCATCGCGCGGGAGAACGAGAAGTTCTACTACCTCTTCGAGCTGCTCAACTGGGAGAAGATGCTTCTGGAGGAGGCGTACGAGAGCGGGGAGTTCACCAAGGACCTGGACGCGCTGATCGCCGAGGAGAGCGAGGTGTTGGAGAAGCTGCGGAACCTGGCGGCGTACCACATCCTGTACAGCAAGATCAACTACGTGTTCCGCAGCGGCGGATACGTGCGGAGCGAGGAGGAGCATGCCATGGTGGAGGAGATCGCCCAGCATCCGCTGATCGTGGGCAAGAACACGGCGCTGAGCCACCGCGCGGCCACGATCTGCTATTACACGCAGGGGTTCTGTGCCTGGGCCAAGCGCGATTGGCGGACCGGCCTCACCAAGTTCATGCGGGTGAAGGAGATCCTGGACAAGGAGAAGGCCCTGCGCGCCGACCTGGCCAAGCGCTACATCCGGACGCTGCATTACATCATCAGCGCACAGATCGAGCTGGGCGAGTTCAAGGGTGCGCGGGATCACATCAAGCTCATGCGGGCCATGACGGACGAGCCGGCCTTCGGTGGCATCCAGATCGCCGTTCAGGTCTTCAATGCGAGCTATCTCAGCGAGCTCCGGTTGCTCGACCGCATGGGTGAGCATGCCAAGGCGCTGGAGCTCGTTCCGGCCGTACTGACCGGCCTGGAGGAGGAGGGTCCGCGCCTGCACAAGGAACACGAGCTTGAGTTCTGGTGGGCATTGAGCTGCGCCTATTTCGGTGCCGGTGAGATGAACAAGGCCCTCTTCTGGCTCAACAAGCTGCTCAACGACACCGAGCCCACGCTGCGCCAGGACCTCTTCACTTACGCACGCCTCTTCAACCTGGTGGTGCACTACGAACTGGGCAACTTCGACCTGCTGGAATACATTGTGCGCAGCACCCATCGCTTTCTCAGCAAGCGCCATCGTGCCAACGAGACCGAAACGGTGCTGATCGACCACGTGAAGCGCCTGGCGCGCGCCACGCAACCCGCGGTGCGTCGCGACCTGCATCGCAGCCTGCACGAGCGGTTGAGCGAACTGATGGAGGACCCGCAGGAGCGCCTTGCCCTGAAGTACTTCGACTTCATGGCCTGGAGCCTGTCGAAGGTGGAGGGCATCACCTACAGTGAAGCCGTGCAGCGCGGCGCGCGGAGCGGTGATCAGGTCCGAACCTGATGCCCGAAGCCCTGACCCAAGCCTGTCAGGTCGCGGTGAGCAGTGGCATCTCCACCTCCACCCGCGTGCCGATGGCTGTGTCCACGTAACGGAAGCCTGCCTTTCCGCCATGCTGCTTCTGGACGAGGTCCAGTCGGCCGCGGGTGATGGCCGTGCCCAGGCTGGTCTTCTTGATGGGATGACCCTGCGGGGTCGGGGGGGCGGCCTTGCGGCCCACGCCATCATCCTCCACGATGTAGGTGAGCTGCCCGCCCCTGCGTTCCACCCGCAGGGTGATGTGGCCTTTGTCCTGCTTGCCGGCCATGCCATGCCAGATGGCGTTCTCCACGAAGGGCTGCACCACCAGGGGCGGCACCATCACCTCATCGGGGTCGACCTCGGGGGCCACTTCGATGCTGTAGTCGAAGGCTCCGCTGCGCTGGCGCTCCAGGTCCATGTAAGCCCTCAGCGTGTCCAGGTCGTCGCGCAGGGGCACTTCGGCATGGCGGCTGTTCTCCAGCACGCTGCGCATGACGCGGGCGAATTTGGTGACGAAGCTGCCGGCGCGGTCAGGGTCCTGCTGCTGGATGTAGGCGTGGATGGAGTTCAGCGCGTTGAAGATGAAGTGGGGGTTCATCTGGCTTCGGAGGGCCTGCGTCTCCAGCTGAGCGGCTTCGCGCTCAAAGCGCTCCCTGCGGCGTCGGCGGTCGGTGCGGAACCAGAGGCCGGCACCCGTCAGCACAAGGAAGGCTCCGCCGGCGGTCATCACCGCCCTGCGTTGTGCACGTTCGGCGCTCAACGTGCGGATGCGCGACTCCTGCTCAAGCTGCTGGATGAGGTATTCCTTCCGCTGGGCATCATAGTGCTCCTGGTATTGCACCACGAGGCTCCGTGCATGCCTGCCGAGGAGACGTCGTTCCAAGGCGTAGGCCGTGTCACGCAGCTCCAGGGCCTGTCTGTGCGAACCGAGTTCGGCCAGAGCTGCCGAGATCGAGACCGCCAGGGCCATCCGGGATTCATCCTCCTCAAGGGTGCCGTAGGCGTGCAGTGCCGATCGAAGGTGGCCGAGCGCGGCCGATCGATCGCCTGAACGGGCCTCACAGAAGGCCATGGCCGCGTGGACCATGGCCAGGTCATAGGGTCCATGCCCGCCCTGTGCCTGCTCAGCGGAGGCTTCGACCAGTGCGGTCCGGGCGATCGCCATGGCACTGTCGCAACGATCTTGTTGGACGAATGCCCGGATGAGCTTCGACCTGTATTCAAGCTGTCCGTGTGCGACCTTCATCCGGGCCAGGTCGTTCAGCAGTTCCCTGCCCATTCGGATGGTCAGTGCGTGATCGTTCATCGCTTCGGCCACGTCCATCAGTTTTCCTCGAAGGCCGAAGAGGAACAGGCCGTGCGCTGTGCTCAGCTCGAGCGCTTGTTCAAGCTCGTGGCGTGCTTCGGCGATGCGACCAAGCTGAAGATAGGACCAGCCGAGGGTTTCATGGATGTAGGACCGGGAGCGCGCCAGGTTCCGTTGCAGGCGGGGCTCCGCCGCTTCCCACTGTGCGACCACCGAAGGCGTGAGCAAGCGGCGCGCCTCGGAGCCCCATTCCACAGCAAGTGGGATGCTGTGATCCAAGGCGAACAACCCGACTTGGGAGAGGGTGGTCACGAGCCCGATGGTGTCCTTGACCGCGGTGTGTGCGGCGATGGAATGGTCCACGGCGACCCGGGCCGAGTCCCACCAACGTTCATCGGGGGCAAAGGCCCCTTTCCTCACATGCAACTCCGCGATCGCGCGCCACGTGTTGCCCTCCAGGTGGAGCGATCCTGCCCGGAGCGAGACCGTGAGCGCCTTCTGTAGGAAATACATGCTTGAGTCCGGGTCGTGCTGTCTAAAGGCTTGGGACAGGCCGACCAACGCTCTCCATTCCGAAGGGCTGTCCTTGGCTGTTCGGAGAGCGCTGCGCAGGCTGTCAAGGGAGGCACCGGGTCGGGCGGCGAGTGAGGGACCGTGCAGCACCAGGACCATTGCGATGGTGCCTATGCGGATGCATGACGGGCCGGAAAGGAAGCGATGGTACATCGTGCATCGGTGATGAAGAACCAAGATAGTGGACACGGCCCGGGCTGAAAGGCTGGGGCGCAGAAAAAGGGAGCGCGATCGGGCGGCTACCGGCCGGACCTGGATGTGGTTCGCCGCAGCTCCTCCCAATACCGGTGGTGGATGCGACGGGCCAGGTCCAGGAGATCGTCCTGCGTGATCCGCTCCCCATGCAGCTGGATGGGCCGCTTCTCCTCGAACACCCTCCCTGCCTCATCCACGGTGTACACACCGGCATAAGGGGGCAGGGCGATGGGCTGCGGCTTGCGGAACACATCACAGGGCATGGCGAAGCAGAAGAAGTTGGGCCGCCGACAGGTGGCCTCACCGCGCGCACGCCGCTCCTCTTCACGGGCTTCGGCTGGCGTGGGCTGGACGTCCCCGGGTTTTCGCAGGAATGAACCGTTCAGCAGCATGCCCTGGCTGTGCTTGGGCTTCAACAGGTCGTTGCGCAGGTCGTTGCGGCTCACCTTGATCTCCACCTCACAGACCTGCCCGTCCGGGGTCACGGTCAGCAGGTCGCTCTCCCAGGAGTAGTAGAGCACGTTGGGCGTGATCCACTGGTGGCCAAGGCCTTGGGCGAAGAGGCGCATCCGCCAGGCGATGTCGGCTGCGGTCATCACGGGCCACAAGGCTACGAACACAAGCGGGTCCATGCACGAGCCCTACCTTTTCGCCATGCCCGGCAAGCAGATCCTCGTGGCCGTCCTCCTGGTGTGGGCCCAGGGCAGCCTGCGCGCCCAGCCCGTGGATGTGGTCGTGAATGAGGTGGACACCCTGAAGAGGGGCGTCGAGGTGGTATCGCTCCGTGAGCTGCGGGAGCACATGACCGTGGTGCCCGGTGTGGGCCATGAGGTGCCCGGCATGGACCTGATGGCGGAATGCGGCCCCGTGCATTCAGCGCTGGATGCCCCGATCCACGCGGGCCGCGAGCTCGTGGACAGCAGCTGGGCCAAGGTGGTCGGAGCGGACCGGGACAGCCTGCGCTCCGCGGACGGCGTTCACTGGGTGCGGCTCCACCTCATCGCGGGTCCGGAACTGAAGGATGCGCCGCTCCTGTTGAGGGTGGTCAGCGGGGTGCCGTTCGAGGTGTTCATGAACGGCGTGCGCACCGGCGGGATCGACGGCGCGCCCCATTGGGTCGGCAACACGCTGTTGCCCCGCTCCGATTCGCTGCCGGTGGTCGAGGTCCCCGTGCGTTTCGCTGCCGATGGCCAGGTGGAGGTGATCGCACTGCGGCTCTTGGGAGCGCCGGGGAGCAGTCTCCGGCGTTCGGGGCTGCGCGCCACGCTGCATGCGGCCGACCGGGCGTATGCGGTGCAGCGGACCACGTTCCACTACGGCATCTTCATCGGCATCAACGCGATCATTCTCGTCCTGTCCCTGCTGATCTGGATGGACGACAAGCGGGACCGGGGCTGGGGCCTGCTGGCCCTGTTGTCGCTGGCGTCGGTGCTGGCCACCGTGGCCGAGATCGGCGGAGAGCAGCGTCTGCTGGGTCTCCAGGACGGTACGGCCGCTGTGTTCGATGCGTTTGCCACCGTACTGATCCCGTGGCCGTTGTTCCTGCTGATCATGGTGCTCCGACACCTGCGTGGCGACCTCACCGCACAACGTGCGCGCCGCTTCACATGGACGGTGGTGGCGATGACCTTGACCTTGCTGGCCTTCGTGGTCGCCACGCGGGCCGGCCTGGCCAGCGCGCAGGACGGCCTCACCTTCACCGATACCAGCATACCGCTGGTGGTCGGTGCGCTGTTGGGCGGCCTGGTCCTGTCGATCGGCATGGGCTGGTTCATGATCGAGGTGGTGCGGTCGGGCATCCGGCTGCTTCGGTCCGGCGGAACCGAGCGCTGGGTGGGCGCCGGAGCGGTGGCCTCCCTGCTGCTCACCTTGCTGCTGCAGGTGGTCAGCGAGTTCAGCGGCATGGCGGTGAGCGGCTGGCTGTCCACGCTGGCGGACTACTGTGCGTATGTGGCCGTTCCCGTGAGCGTGGCGGTGTACCTCGGCATACGATCGGCGCACCACAACCGGCTGGTGGCCCGCCAGCGCGACGAACTGGACGCGGAGGTCAAGGAGCGCACCGCCGAACTGCGCGCGGAGAAGGAGCGCTCGGACGAGCTGCTGCTCAACATCCTTCCGGCGGAGGTGGCCGAGGAGTTGAAGTCCAAGGGCGCTGCCGATGCCAAGCACTTCGACGAGGCCACCGTGCTCTTCACCGACTTCCGCGGCTTCACGCAGTTGAGCGAGCAGGTGGGTCCGGCCGAGCTGGTGCAGGAGCTCAACGCCTGCTTCATGGCCTTCGATGCCATCATGGGCAAGTACCGCATCGAGAAGATCAAGACCATCGGCGATGCTTACATGGCGGCGGGCGGCCTGCCCGACCCCACGCACGGCGGACCGGCCGAGGTTGTGCACGCCGCGCTGGAGATGCAGGACTTCATGCGGCAGCACAAGGCCGAACGCATCGCCGCCGGCAAGCCCTATTTCGAGATGCGCGTGGGCATCCACAGCGGTCCGGTCGTCGCCGGCATCGTGGGCGTGAAGAAGTTCCAGTACGACATCTGGGGGGACACGGTGAACACCGCGAGCCGGATGGAATCCTCCGGCGAGGTGGGGAAGGTGAACATCAGCGAGGCGACCTATGCCCTGGTGAAGGACACACAGAAGGTGAATGGCGATTGGTCGATAGCGAATGGTGGACCTGCTCATTCAACAACTCCCATTCACCATTCACCGGCATTCACGTTCACCCCGCGCGGCAAGGTGCAGGCGAAGGGCAAGGGGGAGATGGCGATGTGGTTCGTGGAGCGGGCGGCGTGACCCACGGCCGGTCCGACGCTCATACCAACCCCTCCCGCACGGCCTTGCTCACGGCACCGGCCACGCTCTTCACCTGCAGCTTCTGGTAGATGTGGCTCACGTGCGTGTTCACCGTGGCGTAGCTCACACCGCACTTCTCCGCGATCATCTTGTAGCTGTAGCCGTCCACCAGGTAGCGCAGGATCTCCACTTCGCGGTCGGTGAGGCTGAAGTCAGCGGTGGTGGCCGGACCGCTTCCGCGCTGCGCGAAGAGCTTGAGCACCTTGGCCGCCACCACCGGTGTCATGGGTGCGCCGCCCTGGGCCACTTCGAGGATGCAATCGATGAGCTTGGTGGGTGCGGTCTGCTTCAGCAGGTAGCCGTTGGCGCCGGCGAGGATGGCGTCGAAGATCTTCTCGTTGTCCTCGAACACGGTTTGCATCAGGATCTTCACGTCCTTGAACTGCTTGCGGATGAGGGCCACGCCTGCGATGCCGTCCACGTGCGGCATGTCGATGTCCATGAGCACCACATCCGGCGTGGTCTCCGCGACGTGGCGCACCACATCCCGGCAATCGGGCCAGCTGCCCACGTGGGTCATGTGCTCGGTGCTGTCGATGAGCAGCTGCAGCCCTTCGCGCCGCTTGGCGTTGTCGTCGAAGATGGCCACCCGCAGGTCCATGCGTTGCACGCCGCAGCGGAACGATCGTCCGGCGCAGGCGTGGCGCAAAGCTATCGAGACCTCTCTCCGCCCGATGTCATTGGTTCCAATGACCTTCACTTCGCACCCGGCACGAACCGCAGCTCCACCGCCGTGCCCTGGCCGGGCGCGCTGGTGACCGTGAGCACGCCCGGGATCTCCGCTGCGCGCTTGTGCATGTTGCCGAGGCCGTTGCCGCCGCCCACCGCACCGTTGATCGCGTTCGTGTCGAACCCCTTCCCATCATCCACCACGCGCAGCACCACGGCCGACCGGTCGCGCAGCAGCTCGATGCGCAGGTTCGCACAGTCGGCATACTTCATCGCGTTGTTCACGGCCTCCTTGAAGATGAGGTAGAGGTTCTTGCGCTGCGTCATCTCCAACCGCCGCTCCTTCAGCTCCTCGTCGGCGTGCAGGTGCAGCTTGCATCCGCGCGCTTCGGTCACGCTCACCGCGAAGGCGTGCATGCGCTTGATCACGCTGGCCAGGTCGTCGTTGTCGGCGTTCACGGCCCACACGATGTCGTTCATGGCCTCCAGCACCTGCGTGGTGCTGTCGGTGATGCGGCCCAGCAGTTCGCTGGCCTCGGGTGCCCTTCCCTCCGCCTTCTTCTGCGCCACGCTGCTGAAGAGCGATACGCTGCTGAGCGTGCTGCCGATCTCGTCGTGCAGGTCTCGGGCGATGCGTTCGCGCACGCGCACCACCTTCACGGCCTGTGCCAGCCGGTAGCGATAGAAGGCGTAGAGCGCGCCGAAGAACATGGCCAAGGCCGCGATGCGGAACCACCAGGTGCCCCACCAGGGCGGGGTGATGATGAGCTGCATCACCGCCCCGCGCTCATCCCACACGCCGGCGCTGTTGCGGCCCTGTACCCGGAAGGTGTAGGTGCCCGGGTCCAGGTTGGTGAACGTGGCCTCGTGCTGGGTGCCCACCTCCACCCACTTGGTACTGAAGCCCTCCAGGATGTACCGGAAGGTGTTCTTCAGCGGCGCGGTGTGGTCCATGCAGGCGAAGGAGAAGGTGATCATGCGCTCGCTGTACGGAAGCGTGATGGAGCGCACGAACTCGATGGGCGCGGGCAGTTCGAACACCTCCCCCGGCGCCTTGAACGCACCGGCCACCGCCACAGCCTTGCCCACGAGCCGCATCCCCGTGATCACCGTGGGCGACGCGGCATAGCGGGTGTAGAAGTCCTCGGGGTCGAAGTGGAAGGCACCGCCCATGCCCTCGAACCACAGCCGGCCATCGCTGGTGCGGGCGCAGGAATACCGGTTGAACTCGTTGCTCGGCAGGCCGTCCTCCGTGGTGTAGGTGACCACCGCT
>Ga0073899_10000210_pt1 | contig 53499 bp, 47 predicted proteins | sample KloWWTmetaKNB5Ph_FD_88975 | JGI IMG/M metagenome (GOLD analysis project Ga0073899, IMG submission 88975) | Active sludge microbial communities from Klosterneuburg, Austria, studying microevolution and ecology of nitrifiers - Klosterneuburg... | ecosystem: Engineered > WWTP > Aerobic digester >... | reverse complement strand
GACGTTGCTGGCGTTATCGCGCAGCGCGCTGCGCAGCGTGTCGATGGCCTCGGTCTTGCGTCCTGCGTGCAGGTGATCGAGCGCCAGCGCAACCTTGCCGCGAGCGGAGTCCAGCTCGAAGAATTCCTCGAACGCGGCGTCCGCGTCCTGGCCACGGCCCAGCACGGCAAGGGCCTGGCCGAGCTTCTTGTGCGCCAACGGCAGACGCGGTTCGAGCCGGATGGCCTGCTCGAAGCTCGGGACGGCTTCCTCGAACCGGTGCTGCAGCGCCAGCACGCTGCCGAGGTCCTCGTGCAGGTGGGGAAAATCCGCTTGCAGCGCGATCGCCAGTCGCACCGTCTGTTCGGACTCGGCGTACCTGCCCTGCTTGCTCAGCGCATTGCCGAGCAGGCGCAGGTGCTCGACACAGCCGGGATTGCCTTCGAGGTAGGCGCGGCAGATTTCCTCGGCGCGGAGCGGCCGGTTGGCCTGCATCGCTTCGACGGCGGCGGCGAGACTCGCGTCCTTGGGCGGCACGGATCGGGGCACGGGCTTCATCATGGCCCCGTAATGTACGATGGTCCGCCGGCCGATCCAAGGTCGGGCGCCGCGCAGCAGTGCACTTACAGGTCGCCGATCTGCGCCAGGATTGCTGCGCGCACGCTCGAGCCATTGTCACCGTTGGTGAAGATGACCAGGCCCGATCCCTTGTCACGATTGAATTGACCGAACGTCCGGAAGCCCGAGCTGTTCGAGCCCGTGTGCTGGACGATGTCACCTTCCGCGCTGACGTCCACGCTCCAGCCGAGTGTCCGGTAGGTGGCGACGGATCGAGCCAGGCCGGGTCGCGCAATGGCATCGCCGTCGTCGACACGCTGCGCCCGTTGCAACAGCGTTTCGACGCTCGCCGGGGTGAACGCGGCCGCTCCGAGGCGCTCCGGCCGCATCAGCGTCAACATCAGCTCGGCGTATTCGGTCGGTGTCGTGTACAGCGAATACGCGCCGTTCGCCCTGCGGTAGTGGGTACGGTCCTTGAAGCTGCCGTCCTCGCGATGGCCGCTGGCCAGGTTCTGTTCGATGGCCGGCGTCCAGACGTAGCTCGTGTGCCGCAAGCCCAGTGGCGCGAACAAACCCTGCTGCGCAAAGCGATCGAGGGTCGTGCCCGTGATGGCTTCCAGTGCGCGCTGCAGGAACAGAATGCCCTCGCCCGAGTACGAGTAGTCGGATCCGGGTGAAAAAAGAAGTGGCAGCGGACCGCCCATCTCGTCATAGCCCACCCGCCAGTTCGGCAGGCCCGTGCGGTGCGTGAGTGCCATGCGTGCCGTGATGAGGTCCTGCGCGGGTTGATCACGCAGGTAGTCGCGTCCAAGGTAGTGAGTCAAGGGTGCGTCGAGATCCAGCCGTCCCTGCTGGATCAACTGCAGTACGCTCAACGCCAGGATCGGCTTCGACATCGAACAGGCTTCGAAAATCGTGTCGGTGGCGACGGGCTGCTGCCCGCGCACGTCGCTCACGCCGAAGCCCTGCGCCCAGCGCACGCTGCCCTCCTGGATGATGGCAATGGACACCCCGGGCACGTGGTGTTCCCGCATCAAGGCGGGCACGTGCTCCTGCAGCCATGCCTGGTACGCGACGAGCCGCTCGTTCGCGATCGGGGCCGGCGGGACGATCCGCCGCATGGCCGTCGCCGCCGCCAGCCGGACATCGGCTGCCGCGTCCAGCAACAAGGGCGAGAGCGCGGGAACCGCGTCACGGGCTGCCGGCCCCATTGCGGCCAGTGTCTCGAGCGTCGCGCGGCGGATGGAACGTTCTGCATGCTGCAGCAAAGGCTGCAATGCAGGCAGCGCGACCACGGCGCGCGACTGCATGCGCGCGAGCACGGCCAGGCTGGCGTAGACGATCCGCTGGTCCTCGAGCCCCAATTGCCGCATCAGTTGCGGCAGGAAGCGGTCGATGTCGGCGCCGGTCTGGTACAGCGCCACCGTGGCGGCCCAGCGTTGCTGCGCCGTGCCGTGTGCAAGGATCCCGTCGATGGTATCGAACGCATCGACGCCGAGCCGGCTCAACGCGGTCGCTGCCTTGCCGGCGACGTAGCCGTCCCGGTCATCGAGCAGCCCGGCAATCTGCCGCAGGATCGCCGGGTCCGGATCGGGAGTCTCGATCAGCCGATCCAGCGCCCACTCACGCTGTTCGACGGTCGACGAGTTCAAGGCCTTTGCGAGCTCGATGCGCCGCGGGTCGGCCGCAGCCACCGATGCCGTCGCGGCCGCGACGAGCAACACCACGCAACAACCTGCCATCCAGCCGCGCTGCCGCATGCAAGGCCAACCCATCGGATCACCCTCCACCGAACGCTGGCTTTCGGCACGTCGCACGATCGCGACCGCCGCCAGCGCGGAGGGCGCAAGCCTCGCATCCTACTGGGTTCCGCGCCGGATCCGCAGGTATGATCGCGGCAGTACAACTGCCCAGCGGCCGACATGCACATACCCCGTTCCTTCCTGGTGACCGCGCTCCTGCTGGCCTCCAGCCCGTTGCTGGCCGCCGGCGTGCTGCTGACCAACGCCGTCATCTACGACGGCACCGGCAGGCCGCCGTTCCGCGGCGACGTGCGCGTCGAGGGCGAGCGGATTGCCGCCGTTGCGCCACACCTGGCCGCGAAGCAGGGCGAGACGGTGCTCGACCAGGGCGGGCTCGCACTGGCGCCCGGCTTCATCGACATGCACAGCCACGGCAGTCGTGGCCTGGGCGACGACCTCGACGCCGCGACGGTTTCGCGCCAGGGCATCACCACGATCCTGGTCGGGCAGGACGGCGAGTCGAACTTCCCGCTGCGCGACTATCTTGCACAGCTCGCCGCGAACCCGCCGGCGATCAACCTCGCGAGCATGGTCGGGCACGCAACGCTGCGCGAGCAGGTGATGGGCACGGACCTCTACCGTGCCTCGACGCCGCAGGAACTGGCGCAGATGAAAGTCCTGCTCGCCCGCGAACTGACGGCGGGGGCGTTCGGCCTGTCGACCGGTCTCGAGTACGAAGCGGCGCATTTCTCCACCACCGAGGAAATCATCGACCTGGCCAGGGTCGCTGCCGCAGCCAGTGGCTTCTATATCAGTCACGTCCGCGACGAAGCGAGTCGCACCTTCGACTCGTTCGACGAAGTGCTGCGCATCGGCCGCGAGGCAGAGCTGCCGGTCGAGATTACGCACATCAAGATGGGCTCGACCTCGGTCTGGCACCAGGCCGCGAAGCGCATGCCGGAGCTTTTCGCGCGCGCGCGACGGGAAGGCGTCGATCTCAAGGCCGACGTCTATCCCTACACGTACTGGCACTCCACGATTCGCGTGATCGTGCCCGATCGCGACTACTTCAATCCGCAGAAGGTCGAGCAGGCGCTGGCCGAGAACGGCGGTGCGCAGAACATCCGCATCGTCAACTATGCGCCCGAGGCAGCGCTGGCCGGCAAGACACTCGCCGAGATCGCCACGCACTGGCAGGTCACCCCGGTCGAGGCGTACATGCGCATCGTGAAGACGACCGGAGGCGCGGACGGGCCGAACGAGCAGGACGTGAACGTGCTCGGCACCTCGATGAGCGAAGACGACGTGAGCTGGTTCATCGCGAATCCGGAGATCATGTTCTGCACCGACGGCGCATTGCACGGCGCCCACCCGCGAGGCGCAGGTTCCTATCCCAGGATCCTTGGCCACTACGTGCGTGAGCAGAAACTGCTGCCGCTCGAACTCGCGATCCACAAGATGACGGGCTTGCCGGCCGCGCAACTGCGCCTCGCCGATCGCGGCCGCATCGCGCCGGGTTACGTCGCCGATCTCGTCGTGTTCGATCCCGCCACGGTGATCGATCGTTCGACGGTCGAGCAGCCACTGGAGCCACCCCTCGGCATTCCGGGCGTGATGGTGAGCGGCGAGTGGGTCGTGCGCGACGGTGCGGTCACCGGCCGGCGTCCAGGTCGCGTGCTGCGCAGCGCGGCATTCAAGCCTTGAACCGCCTCGACGGACGATCTTCACCCGACCCTCAGGCTGCGACACCCATGCTCATCCTGCGCAAGCCCTACCTGCTTTACCTCGGCGACGCCGTGCTGAAGTCGGATTGCAAAACCGCCTTCGGGCTGCGCGACTGGTGCGGCCAGGACGTGGTCGGGGAGTGGTCGCAGCCCACGGCCAAGGTCAGCCTCGGCTTGCCGCGCCTGTCGCCAGCGGAAGCCGCCACGCAGGGCGCGGGTTCGATCGTCGTGGGCGTGGCGCCGACCGGGGGCCTGCTGCCGGAGCACTGGCAGGACGATCTCGAAGCCGCGCTCGCCGCGGGTCTCGACGCCGTGAGCGGCCTGCACACGCGATTGGCGTCGTTGCCGCGGCTCGTGCACGCCGCTGCGCGGTCCGGGACACGGCTGGTCGACGTGCGCAATCCGCCAGGCGCAATTCCCGTCGGCAGCGGACGCAAGCGCACGGGTCTGCGCGTCCTGACCGTGGGTACGGACTGCGCGCTGGGCAAGAAGTACACGGCACTGGCGCTGACGCGCGCGCTGCAATCGAAGGGAGTGGCGGCTACGTTTCGCGCGACGGGCCAGACCGGCATCTTGATTGCTGGCAGCGGGATTCCGATGGACGCGCTGGTCGCGGATTTCCTGGCGGGCGGCGCCGAAGCGCTTTCGCCAGACAACGATCCTGCGCACTGGGACGTGATCGAGGGCCAGGGCTCGCTGCTGCATCCCGCGTATGCGGCGGTGACGCTCGGCCTGCTGCACGGTTCCCAGCCGGACGCGATCGTGCTGTGCCATGCCCCCGAGCGCCTCACGATCGAGGAGTACCCGGATTACCCGATCCCGCCCCTGCCGCAGGTGATCGACGAGTACCTGCGTGCCGGGCGACTCACCAACCGGAACATTCGCTGCGTCGGCATCAGCATCAACTCCTCGACGCTCGATGACGACGGCTGGCGGCGCTACCGCGCGCAACTCGAACGGCAGCTGCAACTGCCGGTCTGCGATCCGATGCGTGGCGGCGTCGACGCCATTGCGGAGGCATTGCTGGCCGGATGATCGAACTCGCGACGGACGTCGAACGCTGGGAGCTGATCGAACCGTTCGTAACGGCGCGCGATGCCAACACGCACGTGCCGGTGCTCGTCGTGCGCCTGACCAATGCCGCTGGCCAGCGGGGCTGGGCCGAGGCCGCCGGCGTCGATTATGACGGCGAGACCCCCGCATCGATGGCGGCGCAGGTCGAAGCCGTGCGCAGCGCGTTGCACGATCGGTTGACGGGCGCCGAACTGATCGACCTGCTGCCGGCGGGCGGCGCGCGTAACGCACTCGATTGCGCGTTGTGGGACCTGCGAGCGAAGGAGTCCGGCAGACCGGCCTGGAAGCTGGCTGCGTTGCCCGCCCCGCATCCAGTGACCACGGCCTTCACCATCGGCCTGGGCGACGCGCAAGAGGTGCGGCGCAAGGCGCGACAAGCCCTCGACTACCCATTGCTGAAGCTCAAGGTCGACGCCGAACGGCACGTCGGTCTCGTCCGGGTCGTGCGAGAGGAGCACCCCACCGCCCACATCATTGTCGACGCCAACCAGAGCTGGACGCGCGAATTGCTCGAGCGGCTGACTCCGGAATTGCAGCAGCTCGGCGTCGAACTGATCGAGCAGCCGGTTGCCCGCGGCGACGATGCATCGCTCGACGGCTTGCGCAGTCCGTTGGCTGTGGCAGCCGACGAGTCCTGCACCGATCGTCACTCGCTCGCAGGCCTGGCCGGGCGCTACCAGTGCGTCAACATCAAGCTCGACAAATGCGGCGGGTTGACGGAGGCACTCGCGATGTGTGCCGAGGCGCGCCGCCTCGGTCTCGGCTTGATGGTGGGGAACATGTGCGGCACGTCGCTCGCGATGGCGCCGGCGTTCCTCGTGGCGCAGGCGTGCCTCGTCACGGACCTCGACGGCCCGCTGTTGCAGCGGCTGGACCGGCCCCACCCGATCCGCTTCGAACGCGGCGTGATGCAGGCACCGGATTCCGCGCTGTGGGGCTGAGCCCTCAATTGCCCGCTCGCGTCGTCTGCAGTAGCGTAGTACGATGGACATCGAGGTACCGATCCGCTGCTTCGGCCAGGTTGCAATGCAGGACCTGGCCACTGCCATCCTCGCCCAGGACGAAGCGGCGTGGAACGAGAACACACAGCGACAACAGGACTACGAAGTTCACGAGCAGACGCGTTCCATCGTGCTGCTGTTCGCCGATGTCGAGGCGTGGCCGGAGGCGAAGGTCGGCCGCAAGCAGGGTTGGGATCGTCTCGGTGCGGTCGCGGAACCGGTCATGCAGGCAATCCTCGGCCGGCACTACGCGCCGGGTGGCAGGATCATCCGCGCCATGGCCGCCAAGCTGCTCGCCGGCGGGCGCATCCTGCCGCACCGCGATTCGCACCCGTCCTTCGCTGCCGGTCACCGGATCCACGTGCCGATCACCACCAATCCGCGGGTGCGCTTCACGATCGACGGCCGGCCCTGCCGCATGGAAATCGGCCAGGCCTACGAGATCAACAACCAGAAGATGCACAGCGTCATGAACGGCGGCACCGAGGACCGGATCACATTCATTTTCGACTACCTGCCGTCGGCCTGAGATCCAGTCCCGGTTAACATGAACCGGCAATACACGATATCCGCCCGTGGCAAGGCTGCTGCCATGCCGATTCAGATGTTCATGCGGCGGCACTTCGCCGACATTCCGGTCGCCCAGATCGACAGCTTCTTCGGTTTCACGACCGACCGGAGCACGCTGTACGGCGGCCGGATCTACGGCGGCACGGAACTCAGCGCCTATGACCTCAAGTCAATGTATGGAATGGGCATCGGCCTGCGGTTGCCGTTGACCAACCACGACGCCTCGCCGGAGGAATACGCAGCCAATGTGCCGATGCTCGAAAAGCACCACCGGCCGGGAAACTCGATCATCGTCACCAACGACAACCTGGCGCGGTGGATACGCCGGGACTTTCCCGGGTACCGTCTCGAAGCCAGCGTGATCAAGAACATCGACAGTCTGGCGAAAATCGAAAAGGCGGCCGGCATCTACGACAGCATCATCCTGCCGATGAGCGCGAACGAGGACGAGGCTTTCCTGGCGTCGATAGGCAACAAGGCGCAGATCACGCTGTTTGCCAACGCCGGTTGCGCGCTGACGTGTCCGTCGAAGATCTGCTATCCGAGCATTTCGAAAGCCAACAAGACCGGCGACAAGTCGCTGTTCCGGTGTTCCCAGCAACTGAAGTACCGGGAATTACTCGGGATGCAGGATTTCGACCTGGACCATCTCGAGAGCCTCGGGTTCCATCGGTTCAAGTTGCTGCGCGCCCGCGACGGCAACATCACGGGCGCCTGAACCAGCCGGTGTTTCGGCCGGGATGCGGCGGGCAGGGTCCATGGCCGGGCTCGAATGTGACGCAGAGCCGACTGCGAGCCCCGCGCTGCCTTAGAATCGGACATCAGCGGGGCTGGCAGGGGCTGTCTGGAACTGTTCAGCTGAACGTAGCCCTTTGATTCACAAAGAAAAACTGTTAGTGTCGCCGGCCCACGAACAAAGGATTGAGCATGTGCGGAATCGTTGGTGCCGTCGCGCAGCGTGATGTCGTTCCCATCCTGATCGAAGGCCTGCGGCGCCTCGAGTACCGCGGCTACGACTCCGCCGGTGTCGCCGTGCTGAACGGCAGCGGCACGATCAAGCGGCTGCGTGCGGTCGGCAAGGTTCGCAAGCTGCAGGATGCGCTCGATGCGGACCCCACCCACGGGTTGCTCGGCATCGCGCACACCCGCTGGGCCACGCACGGCGTGCCGAGCGAGCGCAACGCGCATCCGCACATCTCCAGGGACGGCATCGCGCTCGTCCACAACGGCATCATCGAAAACCACGAAGAGCTGCGCGCGGAACTGCGGACCGCCGGCTACGAGTTCACCTCCGAGACCGACACCGAAGTGATCGCCCACCGCGTTCACTACCATCTGCAGAAAACCCGTGACCTGTTCAAGGCGGTCCGCGCGACCGTGGCCGAACTCGAGGGTGCGTATGCGCTGGTCGTGATTTCGCAGCAGGAGCCCGAGCGCCTGGTCCTGGCGCGCCAGGGTTGCCCGGTCGTCATCGGCCTGGGCGATGGCGAAAACTTTGTCGCCTCCGACGTCGCTGCGCTGCTGCCGGTGACGCGCAGGTTCATCTTCCTCGAGGAAGGCGACGTCTGCGAGATCCGTCGCGAGAGCTACCGGATCCTGGACAAGGACGGCAACACGATCCAGCGCCAGGTGCACGAGAGCGAGCTCTCGGCCGACGCGGCGGAGAAGGGCGACTTCCCGCATTACATGCTGAAGGAAATCCACGAGCAGCCGCGCGCCGTCGCGCAGACGCTCGAGGAACGTGTCGCCGGTGGCAAGCTGCTGGAGGCTGCGTTCGGTCCGGCGGCACAGACCGTCTTTGCCAGGACCGAAGCCGTGCGCATCGTCGCGTGCGGCACCAGCTATCACGCTGCGTCGGTGGCGAAGTATTTCATCGAGCAGATCTGCCGGCTGCCGTGCTGGGTCGAGATCGCGAGCGAGTATCGCTACCGCAATCCGGTCGTGCCGAAAAACACCTTGTTCGTCAGCGTCTCGCAGTCGGGCGAGACCGCGGACACGCTGGCCGCGCTGCGCATGGCGAAGCAGGCGGGTTACCTGTCGCAGCTCGCGATCTGCAACGTGCCGGAAAGCTCGCTGGTGCGCGAATCCGATCTCGTCATGCTGACGCGCGCGGGGCCAGAGATCGGCGTGGCATCGACCAAGGCCTTCACGACGCAGCTGACGGCACTCGGCATGCTGGTGGTGGCGCTGGCCAAGTTCCATGGCGCCGACGCCGAGCGCGAGCGCGGCCTGGTGCAGCGCCTGCTCGGCATCCCGTCGCTGATCGAGGCGACGCTGAAGCTCGATCCGGTCATCAAGGAGCTGGCAAAGCGCTTCGTCGACAAGCAGCACGCGCTGTTCCTCGGCCGCGGCCCGCTGCACCCGATCGCGATGGAAGGCGCGCTCAAGCTCAAGGAAATTTCGTACATCCACGCCGAGGCGTACCCGGCGGGAGAACTGAAGCACGGTCCGCTCGCGCTCGTCGACGCCGACATGCCGATCATCACGGTGGCGCCGAACAACGACCTGCTCGAGAAGCTGAAGTCGAACCTGCAGGAAGTGCGGGCGCGCGGCGGCGAGCTGTACGTGTTCGCCGATCCGGAATCAGGGATGGAATCGTCGGACGGCGTGCACGTGATCGAGATGCCGCGGCACGTGAGCTATTTCCAGGCGCCGGCGGTGTACACGATTCCGCTGCAGCTGCTGGCGTATCACTGCGCCATTCTCAAGGGAACGGACGTCGACCAGCCGCGGAACCTGGCGAAGAGCGTGACGGTGGAGTAGTTCTCTTTATGGACACAAACATTGAGCACGGGAAACAAAGCCGGTAACTGAAGAACGGATCAGGAAACTGGCGAAGGGCGCCAATCGCACTTGATGGTCCGTACCTCGGCTCAACGGACGTCACCGGGCTCCAAGCTGGTTCAACGGCCAAAGGGGCGCCTGCGGCCACCTCCTGTCTTCACCTTGTATCGGGACCGTCGGCCTGCCGGCCCGCATTTGCCCGCTCAGCGGTCCAATGATGTAGTCCGATCAAGAAGTTGCCAAAGAACTGGCTTCGACAAAGGTGGACAGGATGTGGGCCACGATCACGGGCCACGGCATCAAGGTGCGAACGGAATCCCTGAGAGGTAAGACGTGCCGAAAGCGCAGAAGAAGTCAGGTCCCGCGGGCGATACCTCGGCCACCGTCGGTTACGAAGCCCAACTCTGGCAGATGGCGGACGCCCTGCGCGGCAGCATGGACGCTGCGGAGTACAAGCATGTTTGCCTCGGTCTACTGTTCCTGAAGTACATCTCTGACGCCTTCGAGATCTCCGACTGGGGCGGCGAGCGGCTGCGCGACGACAAGCGCTGGCAGTACGGCGTGCCGCCGGCGGGCAACGCCAACTTCGCCTGGGTGCAGCATATCGTGCACCACCTCGCGCCCGCGGGCGTGGCGGGCTTCGTGCTGGCCAACGGCTCGATGTCGTCCAACCAGTCCGGCGAGGGCGAGATCCGCAAGAGCCTGATCGAGGCCGACCTCGTGGACTGCATGGTCGCGTTGCCGGGGCAGCTCTTCTATTCGACACAGATCCCCGCATGCCTGTGGTTCCTGGCGCGCGACCGCAAGAACGGCAAGTTCCGCGACCGCCGCGGCCACGTGCTCTTCATCGATGCGCGCAAATTGGGCCGCATGGTGGACCGCACCCACCGCGAGCTGACCGACGAGGATGTCGCGCGCATTGCCGACACTAACCACGCGTGGCGCGGCGAGACGGAGGCGGGCAAGTACGCCGACGTCCCCGGCTTCTGCAAAAGTGCGCCGCTCGACGAAGTGCGCAAGCACGGCCATGTGCTCACGCCCGGCCGCTACGTCGGCGCCGAGGCGCAGGAGGACGACGGCGAGCCGTTCGAGGAGAAGATGAAGCGGCTCACGGCGACGCTGTGTGAGCAGCAGGCCGAGGCCACGAGGTTGGACGCCGCGATTGCCGACAACCTGAGGGAGCTTGGGGTATGGCGGCTAAGAAACGGGCGCCGAAGAAGCCGGCGCAGCCTGTGGCACAAGCCCGGCGCGCACTGGGTCGAGCGCGGCCCGATGGCGATGCCTTGTTCCCCGTTGCACCGCCGAAGTCCGAGGTGCCGAGCGGCTACGGCGACGCACTGGGCGAGTTAAAAACGCGGATCCAGCAGGCGCGCCTTCGCACCGTCATGGCCGCCAACGCCGCCATGCTCCAGCTCTACTGGGACATGGGGCGCACCATCCTCGCTCGCCAGGAGCACGAAGGCTGGGGTGCGAAGGTCATCAATCGACTCTCCGCGGATCTCCGCGATGCCTTCCCCGACATGTCGGGCCTCTCGCCGCGCAACCTGCGTTACATGCGCGACTTCGCTTCCGCCTGGCCGGACCCCGAAATTGTGCAACGGCTGTTGCCAAATCTCCCCTGGGGCCAGAACGTCGTGCTCCTCGACAGGCTGCGCGATCCGCAGACGCGACTCTGGTACGCAACGCAGTGTGCCCGGCAGGGCTGGAGCCGCAGCGTTCTGGCGCTGCAGATCGAACGCCGCCTGCACGAACGCCAGGGCAAGGCGCAGAGCAACTTCGCGCTCACGTTGCCGCCTGTCGACTCGGACATGGCCGCGCAGGTCTTCAAGGATCCTTACCTGTTCGATTTCCTCGGCACCGCCGATCCGCAGCGCGAACGCGAGGTCGAGCAGGCGCTCGTCGATCACGTCCAGCGCTTCCTGCTCGAGCTCGGCAGCGGATTCGCCTTCGTCGGCCGGCAGGTGCCGCTCGAAGTCGGCGGGCAGGACTTCGTCGTCGACCTGCTCTTCTACCACCTGAAGCTGCGCTGCTACGTCGTGGTCGAACTGAGGGCCGTCGCCTTCGACCCGGGCTTCGTCGGCCAGTTGAACCTCTACCTCTCCGCCGCCGACGATCTGTTGCGCCACCCGGACGACCAGCCGACCATCGGTCTGCTGCTGTGCCGCGGCAAGAACGAACTCGTCGTCGAGTACGCGCTGCGGCACCTGAAGCGCCCCGTCGGCGTCGCCGAGTGGGAGACCGAACTCGTCGATAAGCTGCCCAAGGCGCTGCGCGGCAGCCTGCCGACGGTCGAGGAGATCGAGGCGGAACTGGGCGGAACGGGCGCGACGCCAAAGAAGCGCGCTGCCCGGACCGCGCGCAAGCCTTCGCGAGGCAGGGCGTGACTGCGCTGGGTTACGAACAGACTGCGCGCGCACAGGCTGATGCGGCGAATGCCTCAAACCAGAAGGGGTTGGGGTATGACGGCTGAGTGGCGCGAGTCGACCGTCGGCCAAATCGCGGCCCCCGTACAGAATGCGCTTGTCGGTGGGCCGTTCGGCTCGAACCTTGTTTCTCGCGACTACGTCGAAGCTGGGGTTCCAGTCATTCGGGGTCAGAACATGGGTGCGCGCTGGGTTGCCGGCGAATTCGCGTAGGTCACCAGCGCGAAGGCGGACTCCCTTGACGCGAACCTTGCCCGGCCGGGTGACATCGTGTTCACGCAACGCGGAACACTTGGGCAAGTAAGCGTCGTGCCGTCGGCGAACTTCAATCGCTACCTTGTGTCGCAAAGTCAGATGAAGCTGAACGTGAATCGCGAGATCGCAGATCCACTCTTCATCTACTACGTGTTCTCGACCCCAGAGCAGCAGGACTACATTCGTCAGAACGCCATTCAAACCGGCGTACCCCACACAAACCTCGGAATTCTTTGCCGAACGTCGATTCCGCTTCCGTCACTTTCTGAACAACGCGCCATCGTCCACATCCTCGGCACGCTTGACGACAAGATCGAGCTGAACCGGCGGATGAACGAAACGCTGGAGGCGATGGCGTGCGCGCTCTTCAAGTCGTGGTTCGTGGACTTCGACCCCGTCCGCGCCAAGGCCGAAGGCCGCGACCTCGGCCTTCCCAAGCCGTTCGCCGACCTCTTCCCCGCCCGCCTCGTCGACTCCGAACTCGGCGAGATTCCGGAAGGGTGGGAGGTGGGGCCTCTCGATAGTGTCTTGGTGCTGCAAAGGGGCTTCGATCTCCCTGCGACAGAGCGCACTTCAGGCGCATACCCAGTGCTCGCGGCAAGTGGACCGAGCGGCACCCACAACGAGTTCATGGTGCGCGGTCCCGGTGTCACCACGGGTCGAAGCGGCTTGTTGGGGAAGGTGTTTTTTGTCGCCGAGGACTTCTGACCGCTCAACACGTCGCTGTGGGTACAAGAGTTCCGGCGCTCACGGCCGGCATATGCGTTCCACCTTCTTCGAGGTCTGGACTTCGCGGCTTTCGACGCCGGTTCTGCCGTACCAACGCTTAACCGAAATCACATACACACGCTGCCGACGCTACTACCCCCTGTGGCTGTTATCGATGCGTTCGAGCGATTCGCAATTGGATGCCTCACGCGCCAGAAAAACAACGCCGAACAGGCGACGACGCTCGCAAAGGCGCGAGACTCGCTGCTGCCAAAGCTCATCTCCGGCGACCTGCGATTGAAGGAAGCGGAGCGGGTCATCGAGGAAATAATGGGATGAGCGAACTGAAAACCTGCTTCAAGCGCGTCGACTACGACCTCGCCGGCCTGCTGCACTACTTGGACATCGGCGACATCGGTCTGCCCGACATCCAACGCCCGTTCGTCTGGAGGAACGCCAAGGTTCGCGACCTGTTCGACTCGATGTATCGGGGCTTCCCGGTCGGCTACCTGCTGTTCTGGGAGAACGCGCAGCCGAACGGCGCTAAACAGATCGGTGTCGGGGCAAAGCAGCACCCCGTGTCGTCGCGACTGATCGTCGATGGTCAGCAGCGTCTCACGTCGTTGTATGCCGTGTTTCGCGGCAAGCGCGTGCTCGATGAGGACTACAGAGTGCGACAGATCGAGATCGCGTTCAGGCCGCGTGACGGCAAGTTCGAGGTTGCCGACGCCGCGATCCGCAAGGATCCGGAATGGATCGCGAACATCTCGGACCTGTGGGCGTCAGGCAAGTCGAGCTACCAGATGGTCAAGGGCTTCCTTACGGGCCTCAAAGCGAAGGTCAGCCTGACCGAGGAGGAAGAGGAGCAGCTCAGCCATAACCTCGACCGGCTCTTCGACCTGCAGAAATATCCGTTCACCGCGTTGGAAATCGCCTCGTCGGTCGATGAGGAGCAGGTCGCAGATATCTTTGTCCGCATCAACAGTGAGGGCGTAAAGCTCAATCAGGCGGACTTCATCCTGACGCTGCTCTCGGTGTTCTGGGACGAAGGACGTGCCGCGCTGGAAGATTTCTGCCGATCGTCACGACAGCCACCCGCGCCTGGTGCGGGCGCATCGCCCTTCAATCACTTCATCGAGCCCGATCCGGATCAATTGCTGCGCGGCAAAGACCTCGAGACTGGGGTCTTTTCACCGGAACGTCGGGATCAGCAGTTCACGGTGCTGAAGGACGCACAGGCGCGTGTGCTTGATCTCAAGCATTGGCACCAGTTCCTGAGTGCCTTGGTTGGCGCAGGCTACCGCAGCGGCGAAATGATCTCTTCGCAGAACGCGCTGCTGTACGCCTATGCGTTCTACCTCATTGGCCGTATCCGCTGCGGCGTCCCCGAACACCAATTGCAGAAGCTGATCGGGCGTTGGTTCTTCTTCGCGAGCCTCACGGGCCGCTACACCAGCTCACCGGAAACCGTGATGGACGGGGACCTGAATCGCGTGAGGGGCATTGGCGAGGCGCAGCCATTTGTCGCGGTCCTCGAAGAGTTGATGGCCAGCGCGCTGACAAACGACTTCTGGACGATCACGCTGCCGGCCGCACTCGAAAGCTCGTCTGCCCGCAATCCTGAGCTATTCGCCTACGTCGCCGCTCAGAACCGACTCGGTGCTCCCGTGCTGTTCTCGCACAAGAAGGTGAGCGATCTCATCGACCCAGCGCTGAAGACGAAGAAGAAGCCGTTGGAGCGACACCACCTGTTCCCGCGCGCATGGCAGGAAGCGCAGGGCGAATCCGACCTCAAGGTCATCAACCAGATGGCAAACTTCGCCTTGCTCGAATGGCCCGAGAATATCGGCATCAGCGACGATCCGCCGGGTGTCTATGTGCCGAAGATCCGGACTCGGTTCAAGCCCGACGAGTGGGAGCGGATGCATGAACTGCACGCCCTGCCGGCCGAGTGGGAGTCGATTGGCTATTCGGATTTCCTTGCTGCGCGGCGCCGTCTGATGGCCGGCATCATTCGGCGCGGGTTCGAGACGTTGTAGGGTAACGCCGCCAATTATCCGTGAAGCGCGGCGATCTGGTCGCGCATCGCGCGTTCCTGCAACCGCGTGGTGTCGTTCGCACCTGCCGCGCATTCGAGCGCAGCTCGGAAAAGATCCTGCGACAGCGTCGTAACGAGCTGAATCAAACCGTTGTGCACCTCCCGCTGGGCGATGTGCGAGTCCGCATCGTCCAGATATCGGAGGTCCAGCCATGTGGGCCGGTCAAGAGGTCGTGCGAGCACGCCGAGAAAGAACCCTGGATAGGGGTCGCCGTGGTAGCAACGCGGCTGCTCCGGCCGGCCGTGTGGCCGACTCGTCAGCAGGCGCATGATCAGGTCGCCACCCGGCGTGGTGGCTAGCACGAGCATGTACTTGCCGCGGAAGGTCCGTATTGCGGGGTCCACGTAGAACTGGCGGTGATGATAGATTGCCCCCGGCGTCATCGACCGCTACCCGCCTAATGCCGGGCGCGTTGCGCTTCGGCGATGGTCTCGTGGTCCCGCGCGGCTTCAAGAACCGCTTCGCGATTGGCAGCGTCGTCGCTAACGGCGAGCGCGTAAGGAATCCGCTGGTTAGAGCCGCGGCCGCCGTCCCAGATGGTTGCCCAAGGGCTCCTGTCCGCATGGGTGACGTTGACCATGCGCATCGATAGATCAGACGCATAGCGTTCGGCGAGTTGCCGCAAGAGGTTCAGCTCGCGGCGAGTGAAGTGGCTGTCGTCGAACGCAATCTTGGCCACGACACGATCGCGAACGTGGTCGAACACCTGCTCCGGCACGATCTCGACGGCCTCGGCGAGGTCGGGCTCGAGTTCGTCCCATTCCTGCGCGAGTTCGATAGGCACCGGCCCGAGCCGCCAGGCAAGGTAGTCGAGTCCGGTGACGCTTCGACCAGTCTCGCGGAAATGGGCGAAGTCCAGCAGGTACAGCAACTTGAACAGCTTGACCTTGCCGCAGCCCTGCGTATTGGCGGCGAAATAGACGCAGGCCTGAATGAGCTTCTGCCTTTCGCGGCCGATCAGCATGGCGGGACTCCCCTCGGGCTCGGCGGTTGCGGCAAAGACGTACCATAGCGACCATGGCGCTTGCCCGGAAGCCGGTATTTCTGGCAGGAATGGGGCATTTCGCGCCGCGATGCTACCGTAAAGCCGCACCGAGCCCCAAAAAGATTGCCTGACCTTGCCGAATCCGTCGTCGAAAAACTATATTGTCACCGCTTCATCGGCGGATGTTGAAGAACTCTATTGTCAGTTCCTATCAGGGGATACAGGCAAACTGGCAGGAGCCAGCGCATTTGCCACGGCCAAAACGCTCGTTCACCAGGATCGGTTTGCCAGCGTCAAGGGCGGGGCACCAGGCTGCAAGTCAGAGGCAAGCATGTATCTGGTCGTCGGAGCCACGGGACTCGTCGGTCGAGCGGTAGCGCAGCAACTGCGCAAGCAGGCCTGCGAGGTAAGAGCCTTGCTCCGTGGCGGTGTCGCTCATGCAGAAGCCAGGTCACTTGCGCTCGCCGGCGTTGACATCGTTGCCGGCGACCTCCGGGACCCGCTGGCTGTGGCGGAAGCCTGCACGGGTGTGGATACGATCATCTGCACCGCCACATCGATGCCGGCCGCCGGTGGCGACGCATTGCAGCGAGTCGACCAGGACGGGGTGCTTGGACTCATCGCTGCGGCCGAGCGCGCCGGGGTTCGCCGGTTCGTATACACATCCTTTTCTGCCAACATACGAGTCGACTCGCCGCTTACGTCAGCGAAGCGATCGTGCGAGGCGCGACTCGCCGCAAGCCCGATTCAGAGTGTCATCCTGCAACCCTCGTTTTTCATGGAGGTGTGGCTCGGACCTTATCTGGGATTCGACGCCTCCCGGGCGCACGCACGCATTTATGGCGATGGCAAGGCCGGCGTCAGCTACGTCTCCGCTTTGGATGTTGCGGCATTTGCAGTCTCCGCGGCGACGGCTCCGGGGGAGCTTCGAGACGTAATACACATAGGTGGTCCCGAGCCCGTCGCACAGTTGGACGTCGTCGCCGTGTTCGAGCGTACGTCAGGGCGCAGCTTCTCGCGCGAGCACGTTCCGCTGCAAGCTCTCGAAATGCAGCATCTGTCAGCCGATCCGCTGCAGAAGAGCCTGGCGGCGCTGATGATGGCTTACGCACTGGGCGACCCTGTGGCGATGGCACGGCAGACAGCGGACCGATACGGCGTGCAACTGACAACGGTTGAGGAATACGCCGCGCGCTTGCGGCCGTGAAGACGACCCACCTGGGACGAAGCTGTCCGCCGCGTCGCGTTCAGCCGCTCGATGACTGAGGCCTGATCCGCAACTGGCGGTAAACGGCTGAAAGTGCCGTGCGACGTAAGTCTACAGCAGTTGGTGGATTCGCTGCCGCCAGTAGGCGAGATCACCGAGAGCGACCCACCGTGTCGTGACCACTGCGCGGCACGACAGTTGCCGCCGGTGCCGCCCCGACCTCGCCGCGCCGGATGGCCGCTGCCCGCGCGCGAATCGCCTCTCTCTCTGCAACCTTGAGCCGCGCCACGTTCTTCACCTGCAGCGCCATGCGCGGGTTCGCGGCCAGCCGGGTCTCGTGACGCATGAGGAAGTCCCAGTACAGCGTAGTGAACGGGCAGGCTGTCTCGCCCGTCCGCTGCGTGGGGTCGTAACGACAGCCTTGGCAGTGCGGGCTCATGCGCTGGAGGGACTTGCCCGTGGCCACGTAGGGCTTGCTGGCCAGCTGGCCGCCATCGGCGTACTGGCTCATGCCCAGCGTGTTGGGCAGCTCCACCCATTCGACGGCATCGACGTAGACCGCCAGGTACCAGGCATGCACCTGCTGCGGCTGCACGCCGTACATCAGCGCGAAGAGACCGGTGACCATCAGGCGCTGGATGTGGTGCGCGTAGCCATGCGCCAGCGTCAGCTCCAGCGCATCTCGCAGGCAGGCCATGTCGGTCGCGCCGCTCCAGTACCAGGCGGGCAGGTCTTCGTTGGCATCCAGCGCGTTGACCCCGGCGTAATCGGACATGCGTGTCCAGTAGATGCCACGCACGTACTCGCGCCAGCCGAGGATCTGGCGCACGAAGCCCTCCACGCTCGACAGCGGCGCAGCGCCGGCACGATAGGCAGCCACGGCCGCCGCTACCACCTCGCGCGGGTTCAGCAGCTTCAGGTTGAGCGCGGCCGCCAGGTGCGAGTGGTACAGCCAGGGCTCGCCCGGCCACGTGGCGTCCTGGTAGCGGCCGAACAGCGCCAGTCGCTCGTCGACGAAGCGCTGCAGGGACAGCAGGGCCTGCTCGCGCGTCACCGGCCAGGCGAAGCTGTCGAGCCGTCCGGGATGGGTGGCAAAACGCGCATCAACCAGGGCGATCACCTCGCGCGTGATCGCGTCGGGCGAGAAGGCAGTGCGCGGTGGTACGGCTCCTGGCCCCGTGGTGCCGAAAGATTCGCGATTGTCCGCGTCGAAGTTCCACTGGCCGCCTTCAGGTTCGTCACCCGCTGCGCCGCCCATCAGCACGCCGTGGCGCTTGCGCATCTCGCGGTAGAAGTACTCCATGCGCAGCGACTTGCGGCCCCGCGCGTGCGCAGCGAACTCAAGCACGCTGCAGTAAAAGTGTCGATCCTCGCGCAGGTCGAGCGGCAACCCCTGCGACTGCGCTGCGCCCTTGATCGCCTGCAGCACCCGCCAGTCGCCTGGCGCCGTCATCACGAGCGCGGCCGGACGCAGGCGCTCGATGTCGCTCTCCAGCTGCGCCTGCAGGCCGCCACGGTTGGCGGGGTCGTCCAGCAGCCTGTAGTGCAATGGCCGGCCGGCCGCACGCAGGGCCCGCGCGAAATGGCGCATCGCGGCGAGGAACAACGCCGTGCGCGGTTTGCTCGACCAGACGTGCGTCGACTCCTCGGTCACCTCGGCCATCCAGACGGCATCCTGCGCAGCGTCGAAACCGTCGAACGCGGCGGCGTCCAGGTCGAGCTGGTCGCCCAGTACGACTACGAGATTGCGCAGTTCAGCCACGCGCAACCTTGCCGCGCCGGCAGGCTTTGTTGCCACGGAATTCACGGGCGGGTGGTTGCATCGGGCAAGGCGTGGGCGCTGAGGCCGGCAAGCGAAGGGACTGCAAAGCAGACATCGTACGCGGGCTGGATGCAGGAGCGCATCATGACGCAGCGTGCCGGCCCCATCATCGAGACATCGCGGCCAGGGTTCGATGCCGTCAAGTTGACCTAATGTGTCAGTATGACGAATACTTCCGGCGTCTCCGTTGCCTGGGAATGCCTGCCGTGACAGACACCGACGAACGCTCAAGTCCACTTTTTACACGCCGCGATTTTCTCGCCACCGCCGGCGTCGGCGCGGTCGGCCTGGGGCTGGGCGTGTCGCAGAGTGCCGCCGCGGCAGCAGCGCTCGAGCGCAGCACGCAGAGCGTTGACGCGCCCGGCGCGACGCAAGGGCCCTGCAACATCGTCTTTATTCTCACCGACCAGGAACGCTTCTTCCGTCCGGGAGAGCTGCCCGACGGCTACTCCCTGCCGGCGCACGAGCGACTGATGCAACGCGGCACGGTCTTCACCAACCACACCATCAATTCCTGCGTGTGCACGCCATCACGCTCGGTGCTGTACACGGGGCGGCACATCCAGCAGACAGGAATGTTCGACAACACGAACTTCCCCTGGATCCAGAGCATGTCGACCGAGTTGCGGACCGTCGGCGACATGTTGCGCGAGGCGGGTTACTACACCGCCTACAAGGGCAAGTGGCACCTGACCAAGGAGTTCGAAACGGTCAACAAGCTGGGCACGCCGACCAAGATCTTCACGGAAGAGATGGAGGCGTATGGCTTCTCCGATTACATGGGTATTGGCGACATCATCGCGCACACCCAGGGTGGTTACCTGCACGACGGCATCACCGCGGCGATGGCCGGCAGCTGGCTGAGGGGCAAAGGCCGCGAACTAGCCGCCGCCCAGAAGCCGTGGTTCCTCGCGGTCAACTTCGTCAACCCGCACGACGTGATGTTCTACGACACGGACACACCCGGCACGCCTGTGCAGAGCGCACGCGGCATCACGCACGTGGCGCGCGATCCGGTCGATCCACTGTACGTCCGGCAGTGGGACTTCGACCTGCCTGCCAGTCACGCCCGACCGATCGATGCGCCCGGGCGTCCCGCGGCGCATCGGGACTTCCTGCGCTCGCACGACGCCCTCGTCGGCAACATTCCGAACGAGCCAGACCGCTGGCGGCGCCGGCACAACTATTACCTGAACTGCCTGCGTGACGCGGATCGCAACATCGCTTCGGTGCTGGCCGAGCTCGACGCCGCGGGCCTGACCGACAACACGATCATCGTGCTCACCGCGGACCACGGCGACATGGACGGCGCGCACCAGCTGCATGCGAAAGGGGCGGTCGCCTACCGGGAGCAGAACCATGTCCCGCTGATCATCAGCCATCCAGCAGTCGCGGGTGGTGGCAAGTGCCGCGCCGTTACTTCGCATCTCGACATCGCGCCGACGCTGGTAGCACTGAGTGGCGTGCCAGCGGAGCGGCGCCAGGCAATCGCCAAGGGTCTGCCGGGAAAAGATCTGTCCGGCCTGCTGGCCACCCCCGCCAAGGCCGATCTCAACGCCCTGCACGAAGGCGTGCTCTTCAACTACAACATGTTCGCCTACCTCGACGGCGACTACCTGCTGCGGGCGGTCGCGTTCATCCAGCAGGGCGGCGACCCGAAGAAACTGAAGGAGGCCGGCATGCTGCCGGACATGACCAAGCGTGGCGCCGTGCGTTCCGTCTACGACGGCAGGTACGTCTTCTCGCGCTACTTCTCGCCCCGCCAGCACAACCGGCCAACGACGCTCGAAGACCTGTATCGAGTCAATGACGTGGAGCTGTTCGACCTGCAGACCGATCCGTCCGAGGTGGTCAACCTCGCGGCGCGGCAGGGCGCGCATCGCGAACTGGTCATGGCAATGAACGAAAAACTGAATCAGCTCATCGACACCGAGGTCGGTGAAGATCGCGGCCAGATGCTGCCCGGAGGCGTGGAGGCGGGCTGGGAGGTCACCGCGGAGACGATGGCTCCTTGACGCCGGCCTTCTGCACGGGTCGGCGCAACCGCGGAACCCGCGCCTTCAGCACTCGATCCGCCTGCGTGGCTTCGAGGCCGAGACCCGTGAGGATCGACCGTGCCACGCCGTCGGTGTAGGCCTTCGATACCGGCGCAGTCATGATGCGCGACATCGCTTCGAGAATCGTGCCCACGACCAGGTCGCGCGCCGCCTCGATGCTGGCGAAATTCAAAGCTCCTGATTTGCGACCATTCTTCAGATCCATGCGGAGCTGCTGCTCGACCAGCGCGCCGCGGAAACGACTCTTCACAATGAACGCACACCAGACCGGATCGGCTCGGGCCCAGCCCAGCCATAGACGCACTCCTGTGGCCAGCCGCACGACAGGATCCCGCAGCTCGCTCATCTCTGCCTCGATCGCAAGCATCAGGTCGTCTTCGAGCGACCTCGATACCGCCAGCAGCAGTTGCTCCGTTCGCGTGAAGTAGTTGTAGAAGGTCCCGTGCGCAACCCCCGCCTCGCGGATGAAGTCGTCGATCACCGGCGTATCCATGCCCTTGGCAGCGAATACCCGCAAGGCAGCCGCGACGATACGTGATTTGGTCCGGGTGCGGCGCTCCAGGCCGACACGGGTTCGATACCCGACGTCGCTGGTTCTACCCGATGATTTCTTCATGGCCGTCGTCAAGCTGGGAATGAACACCGCTGGCGATTCACCGGGATTCTACTTGAGGCGGCCCTGCAGGCAGCGAGCCAGAACACTCGCATCGCGCTGGAACCTCGCACGACCAGCCGGATGCGGGCACACCGCGGTCTTAAAAGTTACAGGAACGGCCTGGCCCGCTCGATCAGCTCCTCGAGACCCGGCTCGTCCGGATTCCAGGGTTTGCCGGGATGGATGACCGAAACCTGGCAGCTCTCGGCCGCCTCGACCAGTTGCCGGTAACTTCCTGTCTTGAGGTCGGTGATATAAGCCTGCTTGTTCTGGTCGTAGGCGAACATCTTCGGGCTGGCGAGCGTGCATTCATTGCAACTCGAGCACCGCAGGGTCTCGATGTACACGACGTCGGGATTCGGTGCAGCTTCATCCTCCGCTGTAGCAGCCAGTGGGGCTGCGACGGCTGGCGGTGCCAGACCGGCCTGGGCTGCAGCAGTGACGGCTGGCGCCAGTGCGGCCACCTCGATGGCCCGGGCCTGTTCCCAGAGCGCCTTTTCGCGCGCCAGCAGCGCCTCGGCGCGTGAATCGTGAATGCCTGCAAGCTCCTGCAGCCGATGCCAGGCGTCGCGACAACGTTGTGCGGCACGCATCATCCTTTCGTCGACGATCACCCGGCACAAAAGGTCCGCATCGTCGACCGCCAGAATGCTGGGCAATCCGGTCGCGGCATCGGCCGGCGGAGATTCCAGCCACTGCCGTGCGCTGATCAGTCCCTCGCCCCAGTGCGCGCGCGGCACGACCGCGAAATGCCGACTATGCCGCCGGTCGGCGAGCAGGAAATCGACGAACGTGAAGGCCAGCTCTTCGGTCACGGCCTGCAGGTCCTGATCGGCATAGATCAGGGACTCGAGCGGCCAGTCCGCGTCCGGTTGCGGATTGTTCTCGAGCGAGAAGCGGGTGGCGCTGTCGGAGCCCATGCCGGGGTCGTAGCTGAACGCAGGGAAAGCCCGTGACTGCATGGCCGACGCGGACGCCAGGTACCCGGGCAAGGTGTTGTCGCCGTCCGCGGGTGCGTAGACGCTGAAGAGCGCCGGGCCGGCATGACGCAGGCCGCGCTGGATGCGGTCGCGCAGCTGCAGGAGGTTGGACGCCGTGCTCTGCAGTACGTACGCGTCGCCGAACGTCATCGCCATCGATGCCAGCTGACTGCCGCGCATGCCGAACGAGAAGCGACCCTGGCCCGGCGCCGCTTCTTCCAGCAGGTCCCGGACTTCGAGCAGCACCTTGGTCGGCATGCCCGACGCCAATGCGTTGACGAGATCAGCCTGTACGCCGGGCGCGTCGCTGTCGAGGGTCACCAGATAGTCCGGGAAGAACTGCAGGTCGGTCGCCGTGAAGTCCTGGCTCTGCATGCCGTCGAAGATCGGTGCATGCAGTTGCTCGACGAATTGACCTTCGACTTCCAGTTCCGCCAGCGACAGCGCCTTCAGCAACGACAGCACGTCGGGCAGGCGCTGACGGTAGGCATCCAGTGCCGCCGGCACGTTGTCGAAAGCGAAATCGTCGATGCCTGCCGACCTCGCGCCAGGATCGCCCGGGGCCGGGAAGAAGCCCTGCTCACGCAACGTGCGCAGCGCCCACTCGATGCGGGCGCGGCGCGGTGGCTCGAGACCTCCCTGGCTGGCCGCGGGCGCCAGCAGCCTCGACATCGTCGCGAAATTGAACAGCGCCTGGTGCGTGCCACCGAAGGTTTGCTGCAGGTTGGCGGCCTGGAAAGCGACGGCCGAGCGCGCATAGTCCGCACGGAGTATGCCTTCGAGACGCAGGACAAGTGCGTCGATGCGGACACGCGCGGCACGTGCTTTCTCGCCTTGCACCACGGCCCACGCATGTCGCAGGAAGCGCGACGACAACCGCGCATCGCATCCTGCCAGTTCGCCATCGACCGCCAACGCGTCGCGCACGATCGTCATTTCACGTCGCCAGGCTTCGTCGCAGCCAGCGACAACCTCGTCCCAGGCCTGCAGCAAGGTCCGCGGTGCCCCGCCGGCGGCCGCTTCCCGGATCAGGCGTTCGACATGCAACGCCCGCTTGCACATCGCCTCGCCCTGCAGACCCTGCGGCGCCGCTGCCCGCAGTGCGCCATCGACGGCGGCAGAGAGTGAGACGACGTACTCGCCAGCTCCGGCGGCGAGCACGACGGGAAAGTCGTGACGAATCGACTCGAGTTGGCGGTACGGAGCCAGCAGGGCTGGCCGCAATCCTGCCGGCAACGGTTGCCCCGCCTCGTCGTCGTCCGGCAGACGGCCCGTGAGATGAAAGACGACCTGTGACCTGAGCCGGCTGTCCATGGCTATTGCGGCCATACGGTGAATTTGTCGAGCTCGGCATCGAGCGCGCCGCGGACCTGGTCAGCGGTGCGCAGCTTGCCGGCGCCGCGCAGGTCCTCGTAGCAAGGTACTTCCGGGTTGCGATAGAGAATCCCCACCGGGATCGGATCCTCGGACGACGCGATTTCGCGGGCGCGATTGATGTCCGCAGGATCGTGCGGTAGCTGGTTACGGTAGATTTTCTGCAGGGCTGGGCTGACGCGAATCCCGTCGGCGTGCGTGAGCATCAACATGCGTTGCGGGTCGTGCACCCACGGTTCGAACATGTTGCCGACGAATTCCGGGCAGCGCTGCAGGATGCGCACGAACGAGAAGCCGCGATGCCGGTACGCGGCCGTCAGGATCTGGAACAGCGACTCGGGTATCCAGTCCACCGCCTGGGCGACGAAAGAGACGTTCTGCACGCCCAGCGTGACCGTGAGCGGGCTCAGTGCATCGAGATACGAGCCGCGCGGTGTGGTGTTGCTCCGGGTGCCGACCGGCGACGTCGGCGAAGCCTGCTTCATGGTCAACCCGTAGATATGGTTGTCGTGCAGCAGCACGGTCATGTTCATGTTGTAGCGGATCGCGTGGATCCAGTGCGCGGCGCCGATGCTGCAGCAGTCGCCGTCGCCGGTATTCACGAACACGTGCAAGTCGGGGCGTGCGAGCTTGATGCCTTCGGCGATCGGCAGGGCGCGGCCGTGGATGCCGTGGAAGCCGTAGGTGCGCATGTAATGCGGCAGCCGGCTCGAGCATCCTATGCCCGAGACGAAGACGGTCTTTTCCGGTCGCAGGCTCTCGTCGCGGCACAGGCGCTGTATCGCCGCCAGGATCGCGTTGTCACCACAGCCCTTGCACCAGCGCGGCACGCCGCCCTGGTAGTCCTCGAGCGCGTAGTTCTCCTCGGCAAAGTGGTGCAGGCACAGCGTGGCGGCGCTCATCGCGAAGTCTCCAGGTGGGCCAGGCGTCCACGCAGCGCGGCATAGACCGTTCCCGGCTTGATCGGCCGGCCGCGCACCTCGGTCCAGCAGTCGACGTCGACGAGATAGCGCGACCGCAACAGCATGGCGAGCGCGGAGTAACGGCGATTGGATTCGTCGATCAACGGATCGCCCGGATCGTCGGCCCAGTTACCTTCGACCGTGATGACCTGGCGGAAGCCCCGCAGGATTTCACCGATGCCTGGCTGCATCGGTTGCAGGAACGTCAGGTGCGTGGAGGAGACGCGGTGACCTTCGCCGCGCAGTCGCGCCACGGCCTCTTCGATGGCGCCCCTGGTGCCGCCCCAGCCAACCACGAGCAGTTCGCCCTCGCGGTCGCCGAACACTGGCGGCGGCGTGAGAGTCTTCTGCAGCGTGGCGAGCTTCATGCTGCGCGCGCGCATGCCCTGCTCGTTGATCTCGGGGTCGTAGGCGACACGACTGTTGCGATCGTGCGCCAGGCCGGTCAGCGTGTGCATGCCGTTCGGCTGCCCCGGGACGAAGCGCCGGCTGAGACCGGTGACCGGATCCCAGTCGTAGGGCTTGGCGCCGTCCGGCACAGGGTTCTGGTCGACTGGCGGTGCGAGCCATTCCGTGGAGAATTGCGGCCGCGGAAATGGTTGCTGTGCCGTTGCCAGGCTTGCATCCGACAGCACGACGACGACCATGTTGAAGGTTTCGGCAAGCCGCCGCGCCGTGATCATCGAATAGAAGCAGTCCTCGATCGTGCCTGGCGCCATGACGACCTTGGGTGCGTCGCCGTGACTGCCGAACATGACGGTGAGCAGATCGCCCTGCTCGACTTTCGTCGGTTGCCCGGTGCTCGGACCGCCACGCTGCACGTTGACGACGACGAGCGGGATTTCCGCCATGACGGCGAGGCCCAGTCCTTCCTGCTTCAGCGAATAGCCCGGCCCGGAGGTGATCGTCACGGCGACCCGGCCCGTGTAGGAGGCACCAATGGCGAAGGCGCACGCTGCGATCTCGTCCTCGGCTTGGTGCACGATACCACCCGCACGTTCGAACACGTCGCTGAGGTAGTGCGAAGCGGACGTCGCCGGCGTGATCGGGTACATCGCGCAGATGTCCATGCCCGAGGCGAGCACACCGAGCGCGACGGCCGTGTTGCCGTTGATGACGACCTGCGGCAGCGTCGCCCTGACCGCGGGCACCCGGTATTTGAAATCGAGATTCGACTCCGCCCATTGCCAGCCGGCTTCGAGCAAGGCCACGTTGGACGAGATGACCTTCGCATCCTTCTTGCCGAAGATGAACGCGATCTGGTCCCGTGCAAGATCCATGTCGAGGCTGTAGATGTTGCAGAGCATCCCGAGCACGAACATGTTCTTGCCCTTGCGCGGGTCAGGGACCAGCGAGCGACACTCCCTCTCCATCGGTACTTCGTAAACCCGGTAGCCCTCGGCGACGAGCCGGTCGCGGGTCTCGGCATACTGGCCGGCGATCTTCGCGTCTTCGTGCTCCGCCCACATGTTCTCCAGCAGCACGATGCAGCCGGCCTTGAGTTCGCCGGCATTGACCCGGCCCAGCAGCACCTGCTCGTTGAAAGCGACCGCGATGTCGGCCTCGTCGCCGCCGTTGGTGATCTGGTGCGAGCCGATGCGGATCCGGTTGCCGCTCGCACCCGCGACACTGCGCGCAGGAGGCTGGATCTCCGCCGGGATGATCTCCACCGTCCACACACCGTTGCCCGTGCGCGCGGCAATCGAGCCGAACGACTGGCCGCACTTCTGCGCACCCTCGCCCGAGTCGCTCATGATCTCGATCACGTGCTGATCGAGCGTCTGCAGGTGCTTGGCGACGGTCGCGGTCGAACCCGTGCGGGCGGCACTGGCTCGCGCCGGCAGGGGCGTCACTGCATTCATGGCGAATTCACCTCGGCACACGGACGCGGGCAAAGCCGCGCTCCGCACGATCGATGCCAAACATTCGCGAACGCGGCTCTGCCGCGGCGTCGCCATACAGATGATCGGTGTCGCGCAAACCCAGGAACGCTTTCATGGCACGGGCGGCGCGGCGTCCGGCGCCCATGGCTTCGATGACGGTGGCGGCGCCCGTGACGATGTCGCCGCCGGCAAACACTCCTGGAATGGACGTGGCGAGGCTTGCATCCGTGGCGATGTAGCCGCGCGGGTCGAGTTTCAGTTTCGACGTCTGGCCGATGATCGGATTGGCGTTGGTGCCGATCGCATAGACCACCATGTCGGCCTCGATTTCAAATTCGCTGCCGGCTTCGGGGACGGGGCGGCGGCGTCCGGAGGCGTCCGGTTCGCCGAGGGTCATGCGGATGCAGCGCACGGCGCAGACATTGCGCTTGCCGTCGTCCAGCAGTTCGACGGGGCTGGCGAGCCAGTGGAATTCGATCCCTTCCTCTTCGGCATGGTGGAGCTCCTCCGCACGGGCAGGAGCCTCGGCGCGGCTGCGCCGGTACAGGCAGCGCACGCTCTCGGCACCGAGACGACGGCTGACGCGCAGCGCATCCATCGCCGTGTTTCCCGCACCGATGACGACGACGCGCTGGCCCGGCTGCAGGGGCGTGTCGTAGTCCGGAAACTCCCGTGCATGCATGAGGTTGCAACGCGTCAGCAGCTCGTTGGCCGAGAGCACGCCGTTCAGGGACTCGCCGGGAATCCCCATGAAACTCGGATAACCCGCGCCGGTGCCGACGAATACCGCGTGGAATCCCATCTCTTCGACCATCTGCTCGATCGTGAACAGCCGGCCGACGAGCGTGTTGCACTCGAAGCGGATGCCGAGCGCCTCGAGCTTCGCAATCTCCGCGTCGACCACCTTGTTCGGCAGGCGGAAATCGGGAATGCCGTACTTCAGCACGCCGCCCGGCTCGTGGAAGGCCTCGAACACCGTGACTTCGCAACCGGCCTTGGCCATGTCCGCCGCGCAGGCCATGCCCGCCGGGCCGGAGCCGACGATGCCCACCTTGAAGCCGCTCGGCTGGATGTACGGCACGTTCGACCAGCGTTCGCGGATCGCCAGGTCGCCGACCCAGCGCTCGAGCCTGCCGATGGCCACCGGCTCGAGGGTGTCGCCGACCGTGCAGGATCCCTCGCATTGCGTTTCCTGCGGACACACGCGTCCGCACACGGCTGGTAGCAGGTTTGTTGCGGTAATCACGTCGTACGCGCCGCGATAGTCGCGGGCCGTGATGCGCTGGATGAAGTCGGGAATCGCGATGCCCACCGGGCATCCCGCGACGCAGGGTTGCTCGGGACACATCAGGCAGCGTTCCGCCTCCAGCTGTGCGTCCTCAACCAGGTAACCCAGGTTCACTTCGTCGAAATTGCAGGCGCGCTCTGTCGGATCCTGTTCGTGGGCAGGCGTGCGCGCCTGCGGAATCATCCGGATCGTTTTCTTCTTCGGCCTCGCATCGCCTGGCATGACAAGCTCACTCCGCCACGACCGGCTGTGCTGTCAGGTTGCGCATGCGACAGCTCTCGTTGAAACGCTCGGTGGCGGCCAGTTCCGTCGCGCGGTAACGCTGCAGGCGGAACATGAGATCGTCGAAGTCCACGAGATGACCGTCGAAATCGGGGCCGTCGACGCAGGCGAACCTGACGGTCTCGCCGACCTTCACGCGACAGCCGCCGCACATGCCGGTGCCGTCCACCATGACCGGGTTCAGGCTGACGATCGTCCGGATGCCACTGCTGCGAGTCGCTTCGGCACACCCTTTCATCATCACCGGCGGGCCGATGGCGACGCATTCGTCGATGTCCCGGTGTTGCGTTATCGCCAGCCGGATGCCTTCGGTGACCAGGCCCTTGATGCCGGCGGAACCGTCATCGGTGCAGACGATGAGTTCGTCGCACGTGGCGCGAAACTTGTCTTCCCAGAACATCAGGTCGCGGTTGCGAAACCCGAGGATGCCGATCACGTACGCGCCACTTTCCTTGTAGCCGCGCGCCTGTGGATAAACGGGAGCGACTCCCAGGCCGCCGCCAACGCACAGGACCTTGCGCGCCTGGCCGATGTGGCTCGGCACACCCATCGGGCCGACGAGTGCGACGAGCCGGGTGCCGACGCGGCAGTCGCGCTGCATTTCGCGCGTGGTCTTGCCGACCGCCTGGATGACGAGGGTGACCGTTCCGCGCGCGCAATCGTAGTCCGCGATCGTCAGCGGGATGCGCTCGCCGTGCTCGCTGGCCATGATGATGACGAACTGCCCGGGGCGGGCCGCCCGGGCCAGTTGCGGGTGCTGAACCTCGAGCAGGAACGTAACGTCCGAGAAGTCCTGCCGGGCTACGACCTCGTACCCGGCAACTCGTGCCTGGTTCATCCGTTTCCCCCTGTGCTGCTGCGGTTTTGCCCGAAGCTTGCAGCCGAAACAATCAGGGTAATTGCCGATCCGGGCGCGCGGAATGGCCGCGTACTACGTCGACCTGCTCAGGGCGAACGGTGGACGCAGCAGGTTCTGCTCAACGGCTCGTTGAGCAGGGGGTCCCGGCCCCGGTTATTCGCCTTCGTCACGACATCGATAAGTCTGCGCGGTGTTCGTGCCGTGGCTTCCTGCGCCGCGACCCATTGACGAATCATGTCGTTGGCGGACGGCACGCCCTCGACTTCCTTGATCGCCGCGAGCTCGACGAACTCGTTGCAGGCCCGGGGCGCCGGTTGCCCCAGTGCACGAATGCGTTCGGCAATCAGGTCGAGCGCGTTCCATTGTTCGGTGTACTGGCCCATGAACATCAGGTGCAGGCCAGCCATCCAGGTAAATATCTAGATGCTAATGCGAACGATTCGTATTAGGATATTCAAGCGTCATCGACTCACAGTCCGCAGAACAATGCTTCGGGAGTTTTCTAACATGACTCGGCCCAGGGCCCGGGACCGATTGGGTCCTGCAACGGCCATTCTCGTCATCGCCTGGCTCGCCGCGGGGTGTAGCAGCGGCAGCTCCCGGGATCCGCTCGGTTCACCTGCAGCCGGCGAGTCAATGTCCGACATGGCAAAGCTCGGCGAGGCGATCTTCAAGGATGAATGGCTGTCCGCCTCGGGCCGGATGTCCTGCCAGACCTGCCACTTGCCCGAGCACGCGCATTCCGGCCTGCCCACGGACGCCGTCGCAGCCGGTGGCCCGGACCTCGAACTGTCGGGCCTGCGCAATTCCCCCTCGATCCGCTACGCCAGTCTCACGCCCGCCTTTCACCTCGAGCGTGACGGCACGCCGGTGGGCGGATTCTTTCGCGACGGGCGTGCGGCCAGCCTCACCGACCAGGCGCGGCGGCCGTTCCTCGATGCGCGTGAGATGGCGAACCCGTCCGTCGAGAGCGTCGTGGAGAAAGTCCGGCGCGCCGCCTACGTCGCGGAGTTCACGCGGATCTTCGGGGCCGACGTATTCGATGATCCGACGCGGGCATTCGACAGCGTCGCGCTTGCGCTGGCGCGCTATCAACTGGAGGACCCCGACTTTCGGCCGTTCGACAGCAAGTACGACGCCTTCCTCGGCGGCAAGGCGCGCCTGACCGACCAGGAGCTGCGTGGGCTCGCGCTGTTCAACGATCCGCTGAAGGGCAATTGCGCCGCGTGTCATCCCAGCGCACGAGGCAGCGACGGTTCGCCCCCGCTGTTCACCGACTTCACCTACGACAACCTCGGTGTGCCGCGCAACGATATGATCCCGGCCAACGTCGACGCTGCCTACTTCGACCTGGGGCTCTGCGGACCCCAGCGCACCGACCTGGCGGACCGCGGCGATTTCTGCGGCGCCTTCAAGGTGCCTTCGTTGCGCAACATCTCGCGCACAGCACCGTATTTCCACAACGGCCGCTTCGCGACCTTGCGCGAGGTCGTGGCCTTTTACGTCCGTCGCGACACCAACCCGGAAGAGTGGTACCCGGTCGGTGCCAACGGAGTGCAGAAGTTCAACGACCTGCCGGTGAACCTGCACCTGAACGTCAACACCACCGAGGCGCCCTACAACCGGCGGCTCGGCGACGCCCCGGCGCTGACGCTCGCTGAAATCGAAGACGTGGTCGCGTTCCTGGGGACGCTCGACGACGGCTACCAACCCTGATTCCTGCCCGGAGTTCCTGTCATGAAATCGAACATCCTGAGCTGCGCCATTGCAACGGCACTGCTCGCTGGCGGCGTCACGCAGACGGCGCTCGCGGACCAGGCGGCAACCGACGCGCGCCTCGCGGAATTGAGCGCACAGATCGAGGCCTTGCGTGCCGAGGTCGCGACGTTGCGAGCCGCGCAGGCGGCGGCGCCGGTAGCGTCCGCTGCACCGGCCGCGGCCCAGGCGCCCGCCTCGTCGCCGTCTGTTGCGGGCGCGATCCCGACCGTGGCCGCCGAACCGGCCGTGACGCGCGAGCCCTCACCCATCACCTTCACCGGCTATGGCGAGGCCGTCTACTCGCGGCCAAGCGACAACCCGGAGCTGGCCCAGGCCGACCTGCGTCGCGTGGTGCTCGGCGTCGGCTACCAGTTTGACGAGCGCACGCGGCTGGAGGTCGAGGCCGAGTGGGAGCACGCCGTGACCTCGGCCGACGACGACGGCGAAGCGGCGATCGAGCAGGCGTTCATATCGCGCGAACTCGGCCACGACATGCGCCTGCAGGCAGGCCTGTTCCTCATCCCGATGGGCATCATCAACGAGCGCCACGAGCCGCCGACTTTCTACGGCGTCGATCGGCCTTTGGTCGAGACGGCGATCATTCCGTCGACGTGGCGCGAAGGCGGCATTGCATTGGGCGGCAACACGTCGATCGGTCTGCAGTGGTCGGCCGGCGTCACCACCGGCTTCGACCTGACGGCGTGGGACCCGACCAGCACCGAAGGCTTCGAGTCGCCGCTCGCCAGCATTCACCAGGAAATGATGCTTGCCAAGGCGGCGGATCTCTCGGTCTTCGGCGCCGTGAAGTACACGGGCATGCCGGGCGTTGCACTCGGTGCGGGCGTCTTCACCGGCGGCGCCGCGCAGGACAGCCCGGCCAGCTTTCCGGCCGACGATGCGCGCGTGACGGTCTGGAGTGGCTACGCTCGCTGGGCGCCGGCGGATTGGGAACTCACGGCGCTCTACGCCGAAGGACGCATCTCGGACACGGCCGACCTGAACCTGACGTTCATCGGCAATCCAGTGCTCGTTCCGGAGCGCTTCTGGGGCGCCTACGGCCAGGTGGCTTATCGCGGCTGGGGCATCGGCTCGACGCGCATCGAGCCGTTCCTGCGCTACGAGCAGGTCAACACGGGCGCCGACTACGCCAGCATCGGCATCGGCCTGACGCCGCCGTCGCTGCGGACCGTGGACGCCACGACGTTTGGCGCAACGGTGCGCATCCATGAGAATGTCGTGTTCAAACTCGACTACCAGGACTTTCGGAACGCGGACCTGACGCTCGGGTTCACCGACCGGTTCAACCTCGGCCTGGGCTACATGTACTGAGACGGCAGGAATCGGCGGCAATGCGTCATCCAGGCTGGACCTTGGCACCGTTGGTCGCATTGGCGGTTCCCGCGCCTGCATACGCTGCGCTTTACTTGACCAGCGAGCAGGCGCTGCACAACGCATTCCCGACGGCCGATTCCTTTGCGCCGTCGCGGATCGCATTGAGTCCGGCGCAGTGGCAGTCGATCAACAGCGACACCGTCGCGCCCGTCGCCGAGCGCGAGCCGCGTGCCTGGGTCGCCTCGTCCGCGGGCAAGCCGCTCGGTCAGCTGTACGTGGACGAAGTTCTCGGCAAGCAGCTGAACATCAAGTACGCGGTGGCGGTCGGCCTCGATGGGCGCGTGCAGCGCGTGGACATTCTGGAGTACCGTGAAACCCACGGCTACGAAGTGCGCAATGCCCGTTGGCTCGCGCAATTCACCGGCAAGGACTCAAGCAGCGAACTGCAGCTCGGGCGCGACGTCAGGAACATCAGTGGCGCAACCCTGTCGTGCCGGCACGTGACCGCCGGCGTGCGACGCCTGCTTGCCATCCACGCGGCGCAACAGCATGGTCCCTGAAGGCCCCATCGTCAGGCGGGCGCAGCCGTGGCTCGGCACCTGCGTCGAGATTCGCGCGGAAGCCGCACGCCTGCCGCGGTGGGAGGTGATGGCGGCGATTGATGCGGCCTTTGCCGAGATCGCCGCGGTCCATCACTTGCTGAGTCGCCAGGACCGCGGCACGGACTACCTCCAGCTGACGCAGGCGCGGGCCGGCGACGTGCTGCGGGTGGACGCGCGTACTGCCGAAGTCCTGCGGCTGGCGCTGAACCTGCGCAAAGAGTCCGCGGGGGCTTTCGATCCCGAGTGCAATGAATCACCCGCCGCTGCCACGGCGCACGCTGCTGCGCAGCCGGCCTGGTCGCTGGAGGATGGTCGGGAGGTTCGTGTCCACCGTCAGGCGACGATCGACCTCGATGGCATCGCCAAGGGCTATGCGGTCGATCGCGCGAGCGACAGCCTGCACGCGCACGGCCTTGCTGGCACGGTCAATGCCGGTGGTGACCTGCGCACGACGCGTCACTGCAGCGAACCCTTGTTGGTCCGCTGCGACACGATCCGCGGCGGCCTGGTGAGCCTCGGTCGGCTGGGAACCGGAGCCTTTGCCTCGTCGCAGTCGCGGGCACGGCGCGAGTTGGACTCAGCACTGGCCGGCGACGGCATCGATGACCGCAGGACCGGTGGACGGCCGTTGCCGCTGATGGTCGTCGCAGTGGCTGCACCGTCGTGTGCAGTGGCGGACGCACTGACGAAGGTGGTCGCCGTCGATCCGGGCGCCGCCGTCGGTCTGCTCGAGCGATGCGACGCGACGGCCTGGATACTGCGAGAATTGTCCGGCGTGCTGCGCATGAGGCAACTGGGGTCCTCGTCGATCGTGACCGTCGATGCTGCCTGAGTCGTCGAAGATCAACGCGCCGGCGGCAGCGGAAGTTGCGCCGCGAAACAGCCGTTGGCGCAGCGTGCTCAGTTGGGTCAGCTTCGCGCTCTGGCTCAGCGGTGCCTTGTGGCTCGCCGCGCGCCATCTATTCGCGTCCGAATCCGATTTCGGGCCACAGGTGCCGGCGTGGGCAGCGCAGGTGCTGGCAGTGCACGGGGCCGTCGCCATGGTCTCGCTGATCACCTTCGGTGCCTGGCTGCCGTTGCATGTTGCGCCCCGGCTGCGCCAGTCATGCCATCGCCTGACCGGGTTCACCCAGCTCGGCCTGCTGTCGATCCTCGCCGTGACCGGCTACGGTCTCTATTACATTGCGGACGAGGGCTCCCGGCCGACGTGGAGCGTCGCCCACTGGGTGGCGGGCTTCGTCTTCCCGGCCATCTTGCTGGTGCATCGCCGGGCCGGTGGCCGCAGCAGCCGTTGACCCGACGCCACGCAAGCCACGGTTCGACTATGCTGCCGCGATGTTGCTGTTCCATGCGGTGAGAATCATGCCCAGGCCCTCTTTCCTGGCTCGTCCGATTGGACGGCAGACGATCGCGTCGGTGCTGCCTGGCGTCCTGCTGGCCGTAGCGGGAGCAGCCACGGCGGCTGACAGCAACGTCGCTGCCCGGGCCGAGCGGATCCTGGCGACAACGCCGCTGATCGACGCCCACAACGACCTGCCTTGGGAACTGCGCAATCGCACGAAGGGAGCGCTGGCGTCGATCGACCTGCGGTCGGAGACGACGAAACTTCCAGTGCCCGAGGGCGGCGCTCCCTTGATGACGGACATTCCGCGGCTGCGCGCGGGTCACGTGGGCGGGCAGTTCTGGTCGGTCTGGGTGCCGACGGAGCTCAAGGGCAATGACGCGGTCCAGGCCACGCTCGAGCAGATCGACCTCGTCAAGCGGATGGTCGCGATGTATCCCGCCGACTTGCAGATGGCGTACACCGCCGCCGATGTACGCCGTATACACCGGTCAGGCAAGATCGCCTCGCTGATCGGCGTCGAAGGCGGCCACCAGGTCAACAACTCGCTCGCAACGCTGCGCATGTTTTACGACCTGGGCGCGCGTTACATGACGCTGACGCATACCCGGAACACCGACTGGGTCGACTCGGCGACGGATACACCGGCGCACCACGGACTGACGCCCTTCGGCGCGGAGATCGTCCGGGAAATGAACCGGCTGGGCATGCTGGTCGACCTGAGCCACGTCTCGCCCGCAGCGATGAAGGCCGTGCTCGCCGTCACCGAAGCGCCGGTGATCTTCTCCCACTCGTCGGCACGGGCGATCAACAGTCATCCGCGCAACGTCCCTGACGACGTGCTGCGGCTGGTCGCGAACAACGGCGGCGTCGTGATGGTGAATTTCTACCCGGCGTACATTTCCGAGGCCGCGAATCAATGGGAGGCGGATTACGCCGCCGAACACACTCGCTACAACTCGCCACCGTATGCCGGGCTGTACATCGGCCAGCCCGAAAAGGCAAAAGCAGCTCTTGAAGCCTGGGAGAAGGCGCATCCGAAGCCGATCGTAACCCTGGCTGAGGTCGCCGATCACATCGAACACATCCGCAAGGTTGCCGGTATCGACCACGTCGGCATCGGCTCCGACTTCGATGGCATTCCCGCGGGACCGCAGGGCCTGGAAGCCGTCGACCGGTATCCGGCGCTGCTCGAGGAAATGATGCGGCGCGGATGGCCGGATGCCGACGTCGCAAAGCTGGCAGGCTTGAACATCTTGCGAGTGATGGAGCAGGCTCAGCAGGTTGCGGCGAGGCTGCAAGCGACGCGACCACCGTCTGAGGCGCTGCTGCAGGCTGAGCCTCAGCCGTAAGCTTGAGCAGCCCGGTCCGGTCATTTGCCTGCATCCGCTGACGAGCGGTGTGCGACATGAGTATTCATTCCCGGTGCGTGCCTGGACTGTCATGACACCGGCTCGAAGAAGGCACCGCCTTTTTCACGCCTGCTGCACCTGGTGCACCTCGTCGGCGGCACGAACAATGCCTACGTGACGACGCACAAGAGCGACTGCACGAGTTGCCACAAGCTCAGCACGCAAACCGGGGAGTGGTCGATGCCGAGCGGCCCGGAGAAATAGCGGCAGCGTCGTCGCTGGCTGGTTTCAGCCGAAGATCCGCTTCATCAGCGGGGCGATGCGCCGTGGTCCCGCAATTGCCGCCGCAGACGCCATGCCACCCATCATGGCGCCCGCGACGCCGCACGACATCACGTCCTGTCCGGTGAGCCAGAGCCCCTTGATGCGGGTGCGCGGTCGCAACCAGTCCTGCCGCAAGCGTTCGGGATCGTGGTCCAGCCCGTAGAGCTCGCCGCGACCGTAGCCGCAGAAGTGCTGCATCGACAGCGGTGTCGACACTTCCCAGTAATCGACGTGCCCGCGCACCTGCGGCACCTTGTCGTAGAGATGCTCGAGCAGGCGCTCGCCATACGACTGCTTCAGTGCGTCGTAATCGTCGCCGCGCTTGCCCCAGGCGCTGCCCGCCCATTGCTCGAAGATTTCGTAGGGCACCGGCGCAACGATCTCGATCGTCGAGCGTCCAGGATGTCGCTGTTCGAACGAGGGATCCTTCGCTGAGGGGAACGACAGGTACACGACCGGAAACGGACCGTGCGGATCCTGCAGGAAACGGTCGAGCGCGCCGTCGTAATCGTTGCCAGCCGGGTAGATCCAGTAGTTGGTCTTGGGCAAGCCGAGTTCCTGCGCCGTCCCCTGCAGGCCGATGTAGACGCCGAGGTGGCCGATGCTTGGCTGCACGGTCTTGAGCAGGTTGTCGTAGCCGTGTTCCTGCACTGCCTGTGGCGGCAGCAGTTTCTTGAAAGTGTTGATCACGCCGGCGTCCGAAATGACGACACGGCAGTCGATTTCATGGCCGTCCGCCATGCGCACGCCGCTCACCCTGCCATCGCGCAGCAGCACTTCGTCGACGCGCGCGTACGTGAATACTTCGCCGTCCGTGGCACGGATGCGCGGCAGGATCGCTTCGCCAATACGCCAGGCGCCGCCCACCGGATAAAAGCCGCCGTGCAGGTAGTGCCGGGCGATCAGGGCCTGCACCACGAACGACGATCGTTTCGGCGGCAGCCCCAGGTCGCCCCACTGGCCGGTCAGAACCGCGATCAGTTCCGGGTCGGAGGTCAGCTCCGAGAGAACCTCCCAGGTCGTGCGCTGGAATGTGCGGGGCAAGCGACGCCGGAGGATCGGCGCCGCCAGCATGGCGGCCCACGCCGGCAGCGTTCGATCCAGCGTGAACGTGCGCATGCCGCGCGCGACCTCGCGCAGCAATTCGAGGTAGCGATCGATCGCGGCGGCCTCGCGCGGAAAGTGCATGACCAGGTTGTCGCGAAACTCGGCGCTGCCCGCGACCGCATCGTAGGTCCGGTCGCCGATGAAGAAGCGATCGTAGTGCGCGTCCATGGGTGCCCACGCGAGCTTGCCCTGCGTCAGGAAATCCATGAGCCGGCGCGACATCGTGGCGCCGCCCATGTCGCCGATGTAATGCACGCCGACGTCCCACTCGTAACCGTTGCGTTCGTAGCTGTGCGTGGCGCCGCCGGCCGTGTAGTGCTGTTCGAGCACCGCGACCCGCCAGCCGAGTTCGGACAGCAGTGCGGCCGTGGTCAGGCCGCCAATGCCGGAGCCGATGATCAGCGCGTCATACGGGCCATTGAGCCGCGAAGGCCGATAGCGGTGGCCGATGCGGAGCGTGCTGGGCTGGAGGCTCTTCTTCTTTTTCGCAGGCGTCGTCATCGACGCATTATCGACGAGCATGCCCGCGGTGGCTCAGGGTTCTTGCGCTGGGGACGACGACACGACCGTCGCCGTTCCTCACGCGCGGCACTTCGCCGCGATCACCACGGTGAGGCTGGGCCGGGAGAGCATCGACGTCATGACCGCGTGGATCGCGGTCGTGACGCTGCTTCGGCGGGCGTGTGTCGCAACGACCATCGCGATCACTGTCGGCACACGGCACGACGACGTACCGCGGATAGGGGTTGTACGCGTAACCGTAGCCGTAGGGATACGGCCCCTGCATGGCGTACCAGGGGCTGCCATCGGCGTAAACGTTGCCGTAGCCCGGCTGGTACCCGTTGGCATAGCCGATGCCATAGCCGTACCCGTAGCTCGGATAGGCCTGCGCCCCTGGGGCCGCGCCGCGCGGTGCCAGGTCCGGCAGGCCAAACGATTCCTGGTAAGCGCAGCCAGCTGCTGCAGCAAGCACCGCGGTTCCGGCCAGGGCCGTCGCTACGCGTCGAATCATCGCTGCAGTGCTCCTCAAGGACTGGTTTCCAGGATGACGTTGAGTAAGACCGTGTGCAAAGAGCAAACATTCCCGCAACCGGCAGTTCGTCTCTTCTTTACCACAGCCCGTTGCAAATACCGGACGAGCTCGCACTACGCTCAATTCGGCGGCAGCGAACCTCGCGCCAAGTGCGTGTTTTTGCGGCGAATGCACAGCCGCTCGCCGTGGCTGCTGGGTATCTCTTGGCGCCGTCTGGTCATTGCTCCCAATGGTCGCGTCGACGCGAAGCGCCGAACCTGTCGCTACGGGAATAAGAAATGCGCAGACGGCAGGGGGAGCGACCGCCGTGCAGCCGTTCCCGTCTTCAAACAGGAGATCATCATGACTACCAGGAAAGTTCTGCTCCCCGCCGCCGCGATCATTCTGCTTGCGCTGCCGATGGTCGGCGTTGCCCAGGACCGTGGCCAAAACGAAGTGGCCGGTTCGCTGTCGTATACGGACATTGCGGACGTCTCGACGACCAGTATCGACGTGTCCTATGGCCGCTACCTGACGCCGCAGCATGAGGTCGGCCTGAACGTGGCCTACATGGACACCGACGTCGACGAGTTCGGCAGTGTCGACGGTACGACGCTGGGCGCGTTCTACCAGTTCAATTTCGACAACGGCGGCAACATGGTGCCGTTCATCGGAGTTGACGTCGCCTACATCGGCGGCGACCTGGGTGACGTCTACGACTTTGGCTACGGCGTGTCGGCTGGCGCCAAGTACTATCCGTACGAGCACGTCGGCGTCATCATTGGCATCGCCTGGCAGAACCTCACCGGCGCCGAGAACTACATCGACGACGAGGACGGCTTCAACCTCAACGTCGGCCTGTCGCTGCGCTTCTGATCGGTTCAAATTGGACCAGGCCGGGTGGCATTGCTGCCCGGCCTGCTTGCTTCTTCAGGGCGAATCGCCGGTCATTCGAACGCCCACCGGACCCCCACGAACACCTCGTCGCGGTCCAGTTCCAGCTGGTACTTCGACGGATAGTTCGGCAGCGTCAGGTAATCGAGCTCGCCCGTCCTGTACCCGGCCGTCAGGTTCCAGCGGTCCCGCAGCTCGAGCACGCCACCCAGCTCGGAGGTGTGGCGTGAACTGGTACGACCCGACGATCCGGTAGCTGTCGTCCGAGTCGTACGACTGCCCGTACGCCTCGATGGTGCTGTCGATGCCGTATCCGACTTCGACGTAGGTAGAGTCGAAGCCATCTGCGGCGAATGAAGACGGCGCAAATGCCGCCAGCATGAGCGCCGGAAGAGCTGCGGGAAATCTGCGGTGGAGTGCGGGGACGCGATTCATGTCCGCTTCTCAGCAGCGCGCCGGAAAAGCTTGCATGCATTCTACGCCTGCCGGATTGCTGCGTCCGGCATGCGAAAGAATCTCGATCCAGCAACTGCTCGAGGCGTGTGCCTGACGCTATCTCCGGATAGCCTCGCCCTTCGGGTCGTACAGCGGCCGCGTGGAAACGACGGCCGGGTAGCGCGTGCCGGCGATCTCGACTTCCCACGTGCCGGACGTCAGGTAGGCCTCGTCCACGGTCTGCTTCGGTTCCAGGAATGCGAGGCCAACAGCGCCGCCCAGCGTGTGGCCATACGACGCCGCTCGCACATAGCCAACGGCCTTGCCGTCGCGACGCACGATCTCGGCGTGGAACATCTGCGGCGCCGGATCCTTGACCAGGACCGACACCAGGCGCCGCTGCAGTGGACCCCGCGCCTTGCGCTCCAACAGCGCTTCCTTGCCGATGAAGCCACCGGTCTTCTTCAGGTCGACGGCGAAGCCAAGGCCGGTCTCGTACGGATCGTCGGTGTTGTCGAGGTCGTGGCCGTAGTCGCGGTAACCTTTCTCCATGCGCAGGCTGCCGAGCGCGCGCAGCCCCGCGTGCACCACGCCGAGCTCCTCGCCGGCCGCCACGACCTGGTCATACACGTGCACGGCCTGATCCGTCGGAATGAACAGCTCGTAGCCCAGTTCACCGAGGTAAGTGATGCGGGTGCACAGCACGCGCGCATAGCCGATGTCGATCTCGCGCGCAGCGCGGAACGGAAAAGCCGCATTGGACAGGTCGACGCTCGTCAGTGACTGCAGCAGTTCGCGCGAACGCGGGCCCTGCACGTTGAGCTGTCCGTAACCCGAGGTAACGTCGGTGACGAACGCGTGCACGCCATCCGGAATGTTGCGCTTCATCCAGGCTTCGGCGTGACGAACCATCGTGTCCGTGACGACGACGAAGAACCTGTCATCCGCCAGCTTGGTGACGGTCAGGTCGGCTTCGAGCCTGCCCTGCGCGTTGAGCCATTGCGTGTAGGTGATCTCGCCGACGGCGCCGTCGACATTGTTTGCCGAAATCCGGTTCAGGCAGTGGCCCGCGTCGCGACCCTGCACCATGAATTTGCCCATGAACGACATGTCCATGACGATCACGTTCTCGCGCGCCGCGCGGTGCTCGAGCTCCCACCGGCTCCACCAGGCCGGCCGGCTCCACGTGTCCGGACCGGGATCCGCGACCTTGCCCACGCCTGCATACCAGGCGGCTGATTCCCAACCGCTGGTTTCGATGAAATATGCGCCCTGCGCCGCGAGCCGGTCGTGCAACGGCGAACGCCGTGCGCCGCGCGCGGTCTGCAGCGTGTGCGTCGGGTAATGGCACTTGTAGACCATGCCGAGCGATTCGACCGTGCGCGAACGCCGGTACTGCGGGTTTGCCTGGAAGGGCAGCACGCGGTCGATGTTCATGCCGGTGACGTCGACGTCGGGCAGGCCGTTGATGATCCAGTGCGCCATGACGCGGCCGAGACCGCCGCCGGTCAGGATGCCGATGGAATTGAGCCCCGCTGCGACAAAGTAGCCGCGCAGTTCCGGCGCCTCGCCGACGATCGGCTTCAGGTCCGGCGTGAAGCTTTCGGGGCCGCAGAAGAACTTCTTCATGCCGACCTGGCTGGTGACCGGGACGCGCGCCATGGCGGTCTCGAGGTAGGGACCCATGCGTTCCCAGTCGGGTTCGAGGTCCAGGTAGGGCGTATCCGTTGGCGCGCCATCGATCTGCCACGGTGCGCACACCGGCTCGAACAGGCCGACCATCAGGCCGCCGCCTTCCTGTCGGTAATAGCCGTAAGCAGACGGGTCCTCGAGTACCGGCATGTTGGGCGGTAGGTCCTTGATCGCCTCCGTGATCAGGTAGTAGTGCTCGGCCGCCTGGTTCGAGATCGCCACGCCCGAAACCGCGCCCAGTTCGCGTGCCCACAGGCCGGCGCAGTTGACGACGAAATCGGTCTGGATGTCGCTGAAGGGCGTGCGCACACCGGTGACGCGCCCGTTCTTCTGCAGCACTCCGGTTGCCGGTACGCCCTCATAGATCTTCACGCCGCGCATGCGCGCGCCCTTGCCGAGTGCCATCGTGACGTCGACCGGATTCACGCGGCCGTCTTCCTTGACGTAGAAGCCCGCCTCGATGTCGTCGACCTTCGCCAGCGGGAAGAGCTCCTGCACCTGGCGCGGCGAGATCTCCTGCACGTCGATGCCGCAGTAGCGGTTGAACGCGGCGACGCGCCTGAATTCCTCGAGGCGGTCCTTGTCGGAAGCGACCTCGATGAAACCGATCGGCATGAAACCGGTGGCCTGTCCGGTCTCGGCCTCGAGCCGGCCGTAGAGGTCGCGCGTGTACTTGCGGAGCTCGGTCGACGTTTCCGAGGTCGAGCCGTACGTGACCATGAGTCCTGCTGCGTGCCAGGTGGTGCCAGCGGTGAGCTGGTGGCGCTCGAGCAGCACGATGTCCTGCCACCCCAGCAACGCCAGGTGATACGCGGTTGAGGTGCCGATGACGCCGCCACCGACGATGACGACGCGGGCGTGCTTTGGAAGCAAGGGAGGCGTGTGCATGAGCGGACCCCGGTTTGCTGGCGAACCCAGGCGTCCGGGTCTCGCCGATTCGGCCGCAAGGATACTCCGAACCTGACTTTTCCCGGAAATACGCAGGCAATGACGCCGTTCGCTGCGCGGGACAGGCCCATCCTTTTTCGCTAAGGTCCTGCAATGCGGTTGCTACGAACTCTGTCGGCCTGCGCGTGCATCGCAGCCAGCCTGCTGCTGGCTGCCTGTCATTCCATGCCCGACCAGTCCGCGTCATCGGCGACCGCCGGTGCCGTCACTCTCGACTCGCTGGCGATCCCCGTCAGCGCAGAGGAAAACCGCGCTGTTTCCTTCACCAACAAGCGATCCGCGTATTACTACACGCAGACGCACCGCAACGAGCACCCCGAGCACGCGCACTTTCGCGGCTTCAACATCGCGGGTCGGCGCATCTTCAGCGACTACTGGCTGATCGTTGCCGGGGCAGCGCTCGATCCGCAGACGGCCACGGTGATCGTGCGACCGGATGCATTGATCCGCACGTATCCACAGGGAATCACCGAGACGCTGCGCCTGTTCGACGGGCAGGACGTGGTCGAGGTGGAAGTCAGCGGCGCCAAAGATGACGTGACGCTGCAACTGTCGGGTGACACCGTCGCGCACGTGCAAAGCGCGCAGGGCATCGATGAATTCACGGCCACACAAGCAGGCGATTCGAGCGCCGTCGATCACATCGTCGTGGGCCGCAGCGGCAATCGCTTTCTGATCGCCGTTGGCTCCTCACGCGAAGCCGCTCGCACGCTGCACGACCGGGCAGTCGCGTCAGCGCCTGCATGGCAGGACGCCCGGAGCGAACGCCTGGCAGCTGTCATCAATGACGATCATTACTTGTCGAGCGACGATCCCCGGCTGACGGAGGCGCTGCGCTGGATCCAGCTGACGACGGATGCGCTGGTCACGCGGCAGCGTGGCGACGGCATCTACGCCGGCCTGCCCTGGTTCAACGAATACTGGGGCCGCGACAGCTTCATTTCGCTGCCAGGCGCCACGCTCGTCACGGGTCATTTCGAGGAAGCCCGCGCCATCCTGGCATCCTTTGCAGAGTTCCAGGACCTCGATCGCTTCTCCCGCTTCTACGGGCGCCTGCCGAACATCGTCAAACCCGGCAGCATCGATTACCACACCACGGACGGAACGCCGCGCTGGGTCATCGCGTTGCGCGACTACGTGCGCTACACCGGCGATCGCACGATCGTGGCCGAGCTGTATCCGAACGTGACGGCCAGTATCGAGGGTGCGCTCGCCAACTTCACCGATGCTTCCGGCTATCTCGTGCACGCGGACAACGAAACGTGGATGGATGCACGCCGCGAGCCCGACAAGGTCTCGTACTCGCCACGCAGCACGCGCGCCAACGACGTCCAGGCGTTGTGGTACGAGCAACTGCGGGCCGGGGCGGAATTCGCGACCGCGCTGGGTGACAGGGAATCGGCAACGCGCTGGTCCGCGGCGGCCGATCGGCTGCGCAGCCAGTTCGCGCACGACTTCCTGGATCCCGCGACCGGCCGCATGGCCGATCATCTCGATGCGCGCGAGGTCCCGAACCTGCAGCTGCGGCCGAACCTGCTGTTCAGTCTGCAGTTGCTGGACCAGCCGGACGATGCGGCGCGCGCAGCCCGTCAGGCCTGGGAGGCCCTGGTCTACCCGTGGGGCGTCGCGACGCTCGACCAGGGCGATCCCGGCTTTCATCCGTACCACCTGGCGCCCGGGTACTATCACAAGGACGCGGCCTACCATAATGGCGCCGTCTGGCCCTGGCTCAACGGCATCGCGATCCAGCGCATGATCGAAATGGGCCAGGTCGATCTGGCATGGCAACTGTTTGCCAACACCAACGAGATCGCACTCACGCGCGGCGTGGTGGGCGGATTGCCCGAGAATCTCGACGCCTATCCGCATCCCGGAGAATCTGCACCGCGTCTCACCGGGACGTACCTGCAGGGCTGGTCGAATGCCGAGCAGCTGCGCGTCTGGTACCAGGGCTTCCTCGGCATTCAACCCGACCTGGAGCGGGGCGTGATTCGCCTGGCACCGCGGCTGCCAAGCGCCGTCGGCGACGTCAAATTCAAATCGAGAATCGGCGCCGGCGTCCTGCATGCATCGTATGAGCGTTTCGATCGCGGCCGACGCTACACGTGGCGACTGCAGGGGCAGCTTGCACGGCTCGACCTCGACATCGTGCCGTTCGAACGGCACTCGTTCTCCGCCGCCGCCGGCGACACTCTCATGGTCGAGCAAACAACGGACAGCTTGATCGTGCATCGTGTCGGTGTCGGCGGCGGCGAGCACGAACGCGTGACGCTGGCGCCTTCGCCCGCGCGCCGCGAGCTGCAAGCGCGCTTCGACGCTATCCTTGCCGGAACCGAATTCGCCAAACCGGGCGTCGCCGCTGCACACCCGGCGATGCAGCAGTCGAGGACACCGTGACGAGCCCCGCGGCGACCGCTGCGCCGGCGAGGGCTACCTGGCGCGCCGGGTGCACGACACGATCAAGAGCAACGGGTATGCGGCAAAGCTCGAGGCATGCGACCTCTTTCCCGAAAACTTTCGCGTCCCGGAGGTGCCGTGCCACGCCATCAACCTGCATGGCGGACTCCCCTTCGACGACCAGAGCGTCGACCTTGCATACTCGGTCGAGGTGCTCGAGCACCTCGAAGACCAGTTCCTGTTTTTCCGTGAAGTGCAGCGCGTGCTGCGACCCGGCGGCGCTGCTCGTGCTGTGGCCGCTGGTGACGCTCGGTGCGGCCATCGTCGCGATGCATGCCCGCCGTAACATTCCTGCGATCTACCAGGAGAACCGGGACCACCTGGCGCGGATGAATTCCGTCGCGATCCTGACCGGGCGCACGGTCCTCGTCGAGATGGAGCGGCGCTGAACGGCGTGGCCGGCGCGCCAGGCCAAGGCCCAGCCCAGCCCAGCCCAGCCAGCCGTCCGTCGGGTCCCTACCCGCAAAAGTACGCGTACCATCTGCGCCGCGTTCACCGTCAAATAGCCGGACGTAGTCACGGGCCGGGTTACCGGCCGCGATCCTGGAGACGTGCCGCCGATGAGCATTTCCCGCCGTAGGTTCCTGCTGCACTCGAGCGTGCTCGCCGGCGCCACCCTGCTCGTCGGGCGACGCGCCTGGGCCGTCGAGGACACGGCGGACGTGATCGTCGTCGGAGCCGGTCTTTCCGGCCTGCAGGCGGCCTGGGTCCTGGAGCAGAGGGGCTTCAAGGTGCTCGTGCTGGAAGGTCGGGACCGCGTGGGCGGCCGTGTCCTGACGTTCGGCGACGCCCGGGGCGTCCCCGAGGCGGGCGGCAACAACATCTACGGCGATTACCGGCGCCTGATTGAGGTCGCGACCCGCGTCGACGTGCCGCTCGAAGATTAGGTGCCGCGGCTGTCGAAGCACGCGAAGTTCACGCTCGTGCTCGACGGCAAACCGGTGAGTCGCTCGGAATGGACGGACTCGCCCCGCAATCCGTTTCCGCCCACGCTGCGCGAGATGATGCCGTGGCAATACGTGCCGCTGGTGACGAGCCAGGAAAACCCGCTCACCACGACCGCAGGCTGGTACGAGGCGAAGAACGCGCCGTTCGACGTGTCGATGCGCGATTTCCTGCGCCAGCAGGGCGCAACCGATCCGATGATCGAACTCGCCTACGACACGATTCCGACCTACGGCCTGAACGCCAGGGACATCTCTGCGCTGATGATGGCGTACGTGTCGGCATTCACCACGGCGCAGAAATCGGCCAGGCCGGTCATACTGCAGGCCCGGGGGGGCAACCAGAAACTGCCGATCGCGATGGCCGCGCAATTGCGGCAGCCGGTGCGGCTCAAGCAGGTCGTCAAGTCCGTCGAGGCGACGGGTGCCGGTGTTACGGTCCGCACGACCGACGGCACGCGCTATTCCGCGCGCGCCGTCGTGTGCGCCGTGCCGTTCACGACGCTGCGACGCATCGAGCTGCGGCCGGATCTCGCGGGCACGCAGGCGCGCGCCGTGAAATCACTGCCTTACCAGCCGATCCACCAGGTTGCGCTGCAGGTGTCACGCCCGTTCTGGGAGGACGATGACCTCGAGCCTTCGATGTGGACCGATTCCCCGATTGGCCGCGTCTCCGCGATCTATCACGAAGCGCAGGACGACCAGGTGTCGAGTCTCCTCGTCTCGGCGTTCGGACCCGGTGCCAGGCACCTGGACCGCCTTGGGAAGGAGGGCGCTGCGCGCTACGTCGTGGCGCAGGTCGAGCAAATGCGACCCGCAGCAACAGGTGCGTTGCGGGTGCTCGGCCAGCATTCCTGGGAGCAGGATCCGTTCGCCGGCGGTGCGTGGGCCTATTTCAATCCCGGCACGGTCACGAAGTTCCTGCCCGCGATGTTCCAGCCGCAGGGCCGCGTGCATTTCTGCGGTGAGCACACGTCGGTGAGTGCGCGTGGCATGGAAGGCGCGATCGAGTCGGGCGAGCGCGCAGCCGGCGCGGTGGCGCAGCAACTCGGCTAGCTGCAAACAGAAAGACGGGTGACCGCGAGGTCACCCGTCCCGTGCTGTTCGAGTTTGCGGCTCGATTACTTCTTCGCGGCCTTGGCGTCGGCGGCGGCCTTGTTCACCTGCAGCATCGCGTCGTCGGTTGCTTGGCGGATGCAGCGGTCGACTGTCCAGCCTTCGACCGGTACGTCGACCCTGATTTCCTTGCACGATGAAGCGGCGGCTTCCTTGACGCGATTCTCGAGCGTTGCGACGCCAGCGGCCGTGGTCAGGTCGAGGTCGGCGTAGCTGACGCGCGAACGGATGGTCAGTTCCTTGATCGGTGCGCCGATCAGCGATTTGCCGACGACGATTTCGCGGACGGCTTCGACCGTCACGACTTCCATGGCCTGGGCATACACGCCCTGGCTGGCCAGGGTGCAACCGGCGGCGACCGCCAGCAGGGCGAACTTGTTGAGCTTCATGTCTGTGTCTCCGTAAGGGACTCTGGCGGACCGCATTCAGGATCTTCGAAAATTGCGAGTGAAGCTTAGGACGTAGTCCACCAGCAACACATCCGTGAGGTTACGGACGGGGGCAGAAGCTAGAGAGACCAGGTTGGAAATGCTCGGCCTCTTGTTCAAGACAGTGTCTAAAAGTCTGATGCCTGGCGTATCGTACTGCTTCGACACCCTGGTTCGAAGGACCATGCTGGACATACGCCCTTCCTGTGAGTGCTGCGATGCCGATCTGCCGCCGGAGTCGCCGCTGGCACGGATCTGCTCGTTCGAATGCACGTTCTGCGCGACCTGCGCCGAGCGTCGCCTGAACGGCAAGTCCCCGACCTGCGGCGGCGAGCTGCTGCCGCGACCGCGACGGCCGGCATCGAAGCTGGAGGCATATCCGCCATCGTCAGTGCGCGTGTGCAAGCCTGCGGGGAGCAGAACGGTCCCGGTCGTCGGTGGGCCCACGAGGTCATCCCGCACGGTCGTCGTGCGCCGAGTCGCTGCGACGGAAACTTCGTTGCTCGAACCGCCCGGTGATTTATTGATCGACGCAGTGCATTCGGGCGCTGCCATCGGATTCCTCGCGCCGCTGTCACGCGAGACCGCGGGTCGTTACTGGCACGGAGTGTTCGCATCCCTGCCGGGGTGGAGCCGCGCGGGTGAAATACCTGAATACGCGACCACGCCCGATGGGGAACTGTTTCCAGCCGTGCTCTATTTCAAGCAGCTTCGTGCCTGAGCCGGCTGGCGGCTGCCTGATTGGAGGACCATTGCCATGCACGCTGGATCGTCGCTGGAACTGCGCGTCCCACCAGTCGCCGTCGGGTTGATTGCGGCGCTGTGCATGTGGCTGCTCTCCCGTTGGACCCCCAGCCTGGCGTGGGGCCAGTACTGGCGGCTCGCAACTGCCGTGTTGCTGCTCGCAGCAGGGATCCTGGTCGCCGTCGCGGGGGTGCTCGAGTTCCGCCGGGCACGCACGACGGTGAACCCGACGACACCGCAAGCCGCGTCCTCGATGGTGCGCTCCGGCATCTACCGTCATTCACGCAACCCGATGTACCTCGGCATGCTGCTCATGCTGGCCGCCTGGGCCGCCTGGCTCGCCAACCCGGCGGCTTCGGCCGTCCTGCCGGGCTTCCTGCTGTTCATCAATCGTTTCCAGATCGAACCCGAGGAACGCATCCTGGGGCGACTCTTCGCCGGCGAATTCGACGCCTATCGCCGGTCCGTCCGCCGCTGGCTCTGAGCTCGACGGGAAGCTGCGCATGACGACGGATGCCATGATCATCCAGCAGCCGCGCGGTGTGGCACGGCAGCTCGTGCTGCTGTTCCACGGGCTCGGTGCCAGCGAAGAGGACTTGCGACCGTTGGGCGAGCGGCTCGCCGCCGAGTACCCGGAAGCGTTGGTGGCAAGCCTGCGCGCCCCTCATCCGGCGAGCCTCGGCGCCGGCTACCAGTGGTTTGCCGTCGAGGGTCTGGACGACGCCAGGCGGGTCGAACGGGTTGCTGCCGAAATGCCGCTGTTCATGGCGGCGATCCGCCAATGGCAACGTGCCACGGGCCTCGGTCCGGAAGCCACGGTGCTGGTGGGTTTCTCGCAGGGGGCGATCATGGTGCTGGAGGCGGCGACCCAGGCGGGCGACGACGTGCTTGCCGGTCGCGTGGTGGCGCTGGCCGGACGTTATGCCCGGTTGCCGGCGACCAATCCAGGCGCTACGACGCTGTTCCTCGTCCACGGCAAGGCCGACGACGTGGTGCATTACGGTTTCACCGTCGAGGCTGCCCGGCACCTTGTCGCGCTCGGCGCCGACGTCGTCGCGGATGTCATTCCGTGGCTGGGGCACGGGATCGACGTCAAAGTGCTCGACCTGGTGGCCCGACGGTTGCGCACCCACGTGCCGAAGCGTCATTGGGAGGCCGCGATGCGACAGCTCGAGTCTCCGCCGGACGGCGTGACGCAGTAGGATAGGCACCCCACGGCACCGCTCCCAAGGGCGAAAAATCGATGAACTCACCGGCTTCTTCGCTGAAAATCGCAGACGCCTCGCTCGTCAGCTATACCCACTGGATGTATGCGCTGCACGCGGCGAGCGCCCTGATCGGCATGTTCGGCTCGGCGTTCATCGCCACGGCATTCGTGTTCGGCCTGCCGTCGATCGTTGCCGTGGTGATGAACTACGTCCGCCGCAGCGATGCCCGTGGCACCCATCTGGAATCGCACTTCGCCTGGCAGCTGCGCACGTTCTGGTTCGCCGCGCTCTGGGTCACGGTCGTCTTCCTGTTGTCGCTGCCCCTGTTCTTCGTGCTGGTCGGGTTCGTCACGTTCCCGATCGGCATCTTCATCGTCGGCGTCTGGGTCATTTATCGCGTCGCGCGCGGTTGGCTCAAGCTCAAGGACGGGCTGCCCGTCTGAGTCCGTTCTTCTTCTTCTTCTTCTTCTTCTCCTTCTTCTTCTTCTTCTTCTTCCCTTCCTCTCCTTCCTCCCTTCCTATCCTTCCTCCCTTCCTATCCTTCCTCCCTTCCTATCCTTCCTCCCTTCCTCCCTTCCTCTTCCCCGTTCCCAACTCCGGAGTCGCTTCATGGTCGTTGCTGCGGACAAAGTCGTGCTGATCCACTACACCCTCACCAACGATGAGGGCAAAGTGCTTGACAGCTCAGCGGGCGGCGAGCCGCTCGCGTACATCCACGGCCACGGCAACCTGATTCCGGGCCTCGAACGCGAACTCGAAGGCAAGGCGTCGGGCGCAAGGCTCAGCGTCAAGATCGCGCCGGCCGATGGCTACGGCGAACGCGACGCGGAACTCATCCAGCGCGTGCCGAAGCGCTCGTTCGCTAAGGTCTCGAACCTGAAACCCGGCATGCAGTTCCAGGCCCAGACGTCCGATGGTCACGCGCGCATGGTGACGGTCACGGGCATCCAGGGCGACATGGTCACCGTCGATGGCAACCATCCGCTGGCAGGCGAGCACCTCAACTTCGAAGTCGAGATCACCGAGGTGCGCGAAGCCACGCAGGAAGAACTCGAGCACGGCCACGTGCACGGGGCCGGCGGTCACCACCACTGACCGGCGCGCAGGCGCGTCCATCCCGCCTAGTAATTTACCCCTATGGCAAGGTGGATAGTCCGGAAGCCGGAAAAATGTTCAGGGAGCAACCTAGGCCCGGTACGTTTTTCCTCCTGCGTGAAAATTCGGCCGGCTACCACGAGGTTCGCCGGCCTTCTTTTTAGCTTCAGTTGACGACCGGCACGCGGAAGTCGCTGTCGAGTGCTGCAAGCGTCGGCGGATCTCGACCATAGACGTCGTTACGGAAAATCACCTGGCCATCCGGTCGCGGCTGGGCAGTCCAGTACAGGAGCAGCACCGGAACCGGCGTCTTCAGGTTGACCGTTCGAGTTTCCTTCGTTGCGATCACCGCGTCGATCTTCTGCCGGTTCCACTGCGGGTCGTTCAGCACGAGTTCCGTGAGTTCGAAAGGCTGCTGCACGCGGATGCAGCCCGAGCTGAAGGTGCGCTGGTCCTGCTCGTACAGCGACTTCGCCGGCGAATCGTGCAGATACACGAGGTAGGGATTGGGAAACATGATCTTGACCAGGCCAAGCGCATTGTTCGGGCCGGGATCCTGCACGAACTGGTACGGCGGCAAGCGCGAAGGCCCGTACTGGTTCCAGTTGACCGAATAGGGATTCACTTCGCGCCCACTGCGGTCGAGCACGCGGATGTTCATTCGTTTCAGCGCGCCGGGGTTGCGCCTCAGCTCCGGCAGCTTGTCCTTGACCAGGATGCCCGGTGGAATGGTCCAGGTTGGATTGAACACGACGTAGGTGATTTTCGAGCGGAAGATCGGCGTTTCGCGTTCGTCCCGGCCAACGACGACTTTTGACGTCCAGATGGGTTCGTCGTTGCGGAAGTAGCTCACGTAGAAACCAGCGACGTCGACCAGCACGAACTCGCCCTTGATCTCGTGCAGTGTCCAGCGGCCGCGCTCGAGATTGACGCGGATCTGGTCGATACGCTGCGCTACCGGCACGTTCATTGCGGCGCGGGTGCCGGGTCCGATCGCGGCGTCCGGCGTCAGGCCATGACGTTCCTGGAAGGCCCTTACCGCCTGCTCGAGCGGCGCGTCGTAGAGGTTGGGGTCGGTGGTCGCGGTGGCGCCCGGTGCCTGCACCAGATCTCGCGTGACTTCCAGTCGCTTGCGCAACACCGGCACGCGCGTGTCGCTCATGCCGGGTTTCAACGTGGGGCCATCCGGAAGGATCGGCCAGCCACCGGCCGCGGCGATTGCACGGTATTCCTGCAGGCGTTCACGACCACGCTGATACCAGACATGCGACGGACGCGCGCTGTCGAAGGCTGCGCGAATTTCGCCGGCGGCAAGACGCTCAGAAAAATGCTGCATGACCTCTTCGAACGAGGGGAGCGGGCGCTGCGAGAAGTTCCACTGCGAGCTCAGCTTGACCGGATCCACCTTGCCGACGAAGACGTGGTACAGGCCCAGCATGAACGCGTCGGTCGCGAGCAGCTCCAGGTCGGCGCGGTCCTGCAGCGTCAGCGGCGACTGCATGCGCACGTCGAGACGGTACGAGCGAAGCGCTTCGACGTGGTAGTCGTTGGGATCCAGACCGTCGTTGCGCAGGTCTTCGATGCTCGCGACGAGCTGGTCGAGTCTCGCCGGGTCCTGCCAGGCCGGCTGGAACTGCTGCGCCTCGTAATATTTTGCAACCGGCTCGTCGAGGATGACGCGGGCGCCGCGCACGTCGTGCTGCTTCTCGTAGCGCAGATGATCGATGCGGTCGCGGATGGCTTCGGCCAGCGGATTGGCGGCGGCGGTGACCGGTGGAACCGTAACTGTCGGCGCGGGTTGCTGCGCGAACGCGGTCACAGGCGGGAGGAGTGCCGTGGCCAGGGCGGCCACGACGGCAAAGACCGATCGGTGTGTCATGCGGGTGTGTTCCAGGAATGTCAGGAGCGCGCGATCCTGGCCTGCAGGTCGTAGGCATCGGCGCCGGTGATCTGGACATCGGCCCAGTCGCCGGCCTGGAGCTTCTTGCCGGGCCTGTGGATGCGCACGACACCATCGATTTCCGGTGCGTCGGCCGCCGAGCGCGCAATCGCGCCTTCGGCCGGGTCGACGTGATCGACGAGGACGCGCATCCGCTTGCCAAGCTTTGCGGCCAGCTTTTCCGCGCTGATCGCCGCCGCCACTTCCATGAAGCGCCCGAGCCGCTCTTCCTTCACTTCTTCGGGCACAGGATCGGGTAGTTCGTTGGCCGCAGCACCCTCGACCGGCGAATACTTGAAGCAACCGACGCGATCGAGCCGGGCTTGCCGCAGCCAGTCGAGCAGCAACGCGAAATCCGCTGCCGTTTCGCCGGGGAAGCCGACGATGAACGTGCTGCGCAGCGTGATGTCGGGGCACATTTCGCGCCACCGACGGATGCGCTCGAGCGTGTTCTCGGCGTGCGCCGGACGCTTCATGAGCTTCAGCACGCGCGGGCTGCCGTGCTGGAACGGGATGTCGAGGTAGGGCAGGATCCTGCCGTCGGCCATCAACGGGATCACGTCGTCGACGTGCGGGTACGGGTAGACGTAGTGCATGCGCACCCAGGCGCCGAGTGACCCGAGAGCACGCGCGAGGTCCACGAACTTCGCCTTCACCGGCTTGCCGCCCCAGAAACCCGTGGCGTACTTGAGGTCGGCGCCGTAGGCACTCGTGTCCTGCGAGATCACCAGCAGTTCCTTAACCCCGGCTTTCACGAGACGCTCGGCTTCAAGCATTACCTCGCCGATCGGGCGGCTCGTCAGGTCGCCCCGCAGCGAGGGGATGATGCAGAACGTGCAGCGGTGATTGCAGCCCTCGGCAATCTTGAGATACGCGTAGTGCCGCGGGGTTAGCCGGATGCCCTGCGGCGGCACGAGGTCCACGAACGGATCGTGCAGCGGCGGCAGCTGCTCGTGCACGGCCTGCACGACTTGCTCGTAGGCGTGCGCGCCGGTGACTTTCAGTACCGTCGGGTGACGATCGGTGATCGTCTCCGGACGCGCGCCCAGGCATCCGGTCACGATCACCTTGCCGTTGCGCGCCAGGGCCTCGCCGATCGCGTCGAGCGATTCGTGCACGGCGTCGTCGATGAAACCGCAGGTGTTGACGACGACGAGGTTGGCGTCCTCGTAGGTGCCGACGACGTCATACCCCTCGGCGCGCAGGCGCGTCAGGATGCGTTCGGAATCCACCAGCGCCTTGGGGCAGCCGAGGGAGACGAAGCCGATGCGGGGAGGGGAGGGCAAGGGAGGAAGGCGAGGAAGGGGAGGAAGGGGCGGAAGGGGCGGAAGGGGCGGAAGGGGCGGAAGGGGCGGAAGAGGAGGAGGAGGAGGAGGAGGAGGAGGAGGAGGAAGAGGAGGGGCATTCTAGGGCAATATGCGGTCATCCACAGGAGATGGCGCGTGGCCGAGATTCGACGCAGCCAGGAGCGGGGCTTTGCCAACCACGGCTGGCTCCAG
>Ga0073899_10000209_pt1 | contig 53556 bp, 55 predicted proteins | sample KloWWTmetaKNB5Ph_FD_88975 | JGI IMG/M metagenome (GOLD analysis project Ga0073899, IMG submission 88975) | Active sludge microbial communities from Klosterneuburg, Austria, studying microevolution and ecology of nitrifiers - Klosterneuburg... | ecosystem: Engineered > WWTP > Aerobic digester >... | reverse complement strand
GTCGGTGTACCAGTCGACCAGTCGGCCATCGCAACGCAGGATCCAGATCGTGCCCTCGGGGCCGGCGGTGAAGTCGCCGTGGCGCACGCCCGCCGGGCGGAAGAAGTAGGTGCCCGGCCGCATCTGTCCGTAGTTGTAGTCGAAGCTGCCTTGCAGGCAGTAGGCTTCCTCGTAGCAGGGATGGTGGGCCAGCGGATGCTCGACCCAATTGGCCTTGGCCTTGATCAGCCGGGTATAGAAACCGGTCTCCTTGTCGTGGTGCAGCAGCTTGATGTAGAGGCCCGGTACCGGCGTGCCGCCACGCGAGAAATCCATCGGGCTGCCATGTACCGGGTGGGTCACCTCGAACCAGTCCATCTGGCTGGCGCGCGTGATCTTCAGTTCATGCGCCGGGTCACGCTGCGGGCCGTGGGTGCTGGCAAGCGCAAAGCCCCAGTCACCAAACTCGCGGAACAGCAGAACCCGGGTGCCAGCCTTGATCTGCAGGGCCGGGGTCAGCACGCCCACCGGGGCGATGAAGTAGTCGTCCTTGACCAGCAACTCGTCGCCCAGGCGAACCTCGCCGTCCAGCACATACCACTCGGTCTGGGCCACATGCACGCCGGCCGGCCGCGACCAATCACTTTGAAACTCGACCAACAGCGACGCCTCGCCCTTCTCCTCGCAATAGTTCAGGTTGCGCTGGCGCGCCTGACCCGTGCCGTGTGGCAACTCGGCCACATGCCAAATCAAGTCCTTCTCGTCGATCAACTCCACATGCGGTCTCATCAGGTTTCTCCGGGTTTTCAAGGAATGCAGTTGGCCAGGCCAGGCCCTCAGCACGTTCCAAAGCAAATGGTGCGCCAGAAAAGTGGGGCGAATCAGGCGAAGCGGTGTTGCAGTCTCGTTTCAGGCCACCCTTCGCGTTTCAGACTCAAACGCGAGTCCTTGCGGGGACCTGGCAAAACGCACATCTTGCAGTGACGCCGCGTTGGCACGCGGGAATGAAAAAAACCCTAGAGCCTCGAGCTCTAAGGCTTTCTGTTCACTTGAGGCCCCATGCGCAACCTGCTTTGGTGCGACCGGCAGGAATCGAACCTGCGACGTGGCCTTCGGAGGGCCGCATGATATCCACTTCACCACGGTCGCACGCCAAGCCGCGATTGTATGCGCCGGCGCCCGTGCCGACATCGCTGCGAAAGCAGCGCACATGTGGCCAGCTATAATTTTGGGCTTTGGCGCCAGCCGGATTCCGCCCCAACGCTGCATGTTCGGGATGGCCGCAGCGATAGCCCCCCGAGGACTTCATGAGCGATTCGAACCCCACCGCCCACGACGCGACCCATGGAGACCATGAGGTCCATGAAGGGCCGATCAAGACGCCCAAGCAGCTGATCTGGGCCGTGGTGGCGGCGTTCGTGGTGCCGATCATCATCATCATCATGCTCACACGCTACGTGTCCAACGGCAATCAGCCGGCCGCCGGCAGCGACGGCCTGGGCGCTGAAGCCACGGCGCGCCGCTTGCAGCCGATCGGCTCGATCGAGTTGCGCGACGCGTCGGCACCGGTCGTGCTGCGCACGGGCGAGCAGGTCTACCAGGGCCAATGTTCGGCCTGCCACGGCACAGGCGCCGCCGGCGCCCCCAAGCTGGGTGATGCGGGTGCCTGGGGTCCGCGCCTGTCAGCGGGCTACGAGGCACTGCTGAATTCGTCGCTCAAGGGCAAGGGCGCGATGTCGCCACAGGGCGGCGGCGAGTTCTCCGACTTCGAGATCGGCCGCGCCGTGGTCTACATGGCCAACCAGAGTGGCGGCAAGCTGGCCGAGCCCAAGGCCCCGGCAGCGGCGGCTTCAGCAGCCAGCGCGCCCAACTGATCCGACCCGACCACTGCCACAGTCAGAACACCGCCCAAGGGCGGTGTTCTGCTTTTGTCGCATTCCTTTCGCAGCGGACCTCGCACGCCCCGCGATGGCCCGTTCAAGAATCCTTCACCGTCGCCGCGGGCGCAGCTTGCCCTGGTGGCTGCGGCCGTCGCTGGAAGCCGAAGCGTGTTGGCAGGGCGACCGACGTCGTCTCGTGCAACGGCCACAGCCCGGCCTCGATCGCATCACTGGCAGCCTCCATGTCCAGGCTGTGCACCAGCCCCAGGCCGAGGTCGGTCTGCAGGTAAAGCCAGCCTCGCTCGTCGACCCAGGCCGCGGCCGCCTGCGCAGGCCGCCCGGTGTGCGACAGCAGTTGCGGTGCAGCGCCGGGCAGCGCAGACAGACGCCACACCCAGGGGCAGGCTTCGAGCTCGACATACACACGCTGAGGCCCGTTCTGGAAGTACCAGGCACCGTTCTCGTCGGCCGCGTAGTTGCGCTCGATGAACGCCAGCAGCTTGTCGTGCCGGATGCGACTGCCCTTGACCTGCGGGAACGGGCCTGCCGCCTGCACGCGCTCATCGCGCATGTACCAGTCGCCGCGCGCGTCCAGCGCCAGCCAGTCGTAGCAGTGCGGTACGTTGGGCCACTTGCGCAGCGCGGCTTCGACGATGTCATCCATGACTCAGTATTGCGCCAACCAGTCGCACACCGCCTGCGGCATGGCCCGCACGTGACCAGGGAATCGCCCGGCCGGAAAGCCGCAGTGCCCGCCCTGCGCCGGTTGCCACAGCGTGACGAAGCGTCCAACAGCGTCCGAAGGTGGCAATGACGCCGCCGGCACGAAGGGGTCGTTGCACGCATTCAGCGCGAGTGCGGGCACGTGGATGCGCGCCAGGTGTGGCTTGGCCGAGGCCCGAGCCCAGTAGTCGACGGTGCCGGCAAAACCATGCAAGGGTGCGGTGAAGGCATCGTCGAAGTCGAAGATCGTGCGCGCCGCGAGCATGCGCTGGCGGTCGAACAGCCCCGGATGCTGCTGCCACTTCGCGTCGGCCTTGGGCTTCATCGTCGACAGGAACATGCGTGCGTAGGCCAGGCGGTTGAAGCCGCGGTCGATGGCCGCGCCTGCTGCGGCCAGGTCCAGCGGTGCCGACACGGCCGCCACCGCCGCCACCAGCCCGCCAGCAGTGTCGCCCGCTTCGCCGGCCCAGCGCATCAGGGCGTTGCCGCCCAGCGAGACGCCGGCCGCATACAGCTTGACTTCAAAGCGTTGCCGCAGGCGCTGCAGGATCCAGCCGATCTCCTCGAAGTCACCCGAGTGATAGGCGCGCGGCGCCCGGTTCAGCTCGCCCGAACACCCGCGGAAGTGCGGCATCGCCACCGACCAGCCGCGCACCGCTGCCTCGGCCGCGAAGCCTTGCGCGTAGTGGCTGGCCGACGAGCCTTCGAGGCCGTGGAACAGCACCAGCGCGGGTGCACCAGCCCCTGGTACGGCGAAGTCGACGTCGATGAAGTCGCCATCGGGCGTGGCCCAGCGCTCGCGTTGCAATGGCGGCAAGTCCGCCTGTGGACGCGATGAGAACAGCGCCGGCCAGATGGTCTGCAGGTTGCCGCCCGGCAGCCAGCGCGGATTGCGGACATCCGGCGCGATGGCAGGCACCCTCAGTGCAGCGTGGATGGCCGCTCAGGCGCGGGCGCGGGCGGCTGGGCTTCGCCCGGGCTGGCATGGTGCGCCACCATGCGCCAACCCTGGGCCGTGTTGATGTACACGTTGGTCGCGACCACCCAGGCCTTCGGTGGCGCGTCGGCACGCGCGCCACGCACCGTTTCCACCAGGTGGTGAACGGCCGCGCCCAGACCCTGTAATCGATGGATCTGTTCGGGCGTCGAGCTGACGCCGCCGTGCGAGAAGATGGCCTCGAAGCTGGCGCGGATTGCCGCCGGCCCGACCAGGCGGGCGCCTCCAGGGTGCACGCAGACGATTTCCTCGTCATCGGCCCAGACCGCCATCAGGCGCGCCAGATCGGCGTGCGCCAGGGCTTCGTAGAACTGCGCCTCGACGTCGTCGGCGCTGGCCAGCAGGCTGGCCTGGGGCGGCTTGAGGCGGCTCATGAACCCGGAAAACCCCACTGGGACAAGCGAAGGAAGCGCGGATTGTAGAGACGGCGCACACGCCCGCCCACCCCATTCACGCGGTTGCGCAGCCCTACCGAACGTCGCCTGGCACGGGCCGTCGCGATGCGTTTCAGTGCGCCGACGAGAGCGTCTCGCCGGCCTTCAGGCGGTAGGCCGTGCCGCAGTAAGGGCAGCTGCCCTCACCATGCGTGAGGTCGATGTACACGCGCGGGTGGTTGCTCCACAGCGGCATCGCCGGGTTGGGGCAGAAGGTGACGCCCGGGCCCAGCAGGTCCTTGGCAGCGAGTTCGACGACGGGCTTGACTTCGTTCATCGCAGCACCCTTCAGACCTTGCTCAGCCATTCGGCGTATTTCGGGTTGCGGCCGTTGACGATGTCGAAGAACGCGTTCTGGATCTTGGCGGTCAGGGGTCCGCGTTCGCCGGCGCCGATCTCGATGCGGTCGAGCTCACGGATCGGCGTCACCTCGGCGGCGGTACCGGTGAAGAAAGCCTCGTCGCTGATGTAGACCTCGTCGCGCGTGATGCGCTTCTGTACCACCTCGAGCCCCAGGTCCTGGCAGATCGAGAACACCGTGTTGCGCGTGATGCCGTTCAATGCGCCGGCCGACAGGTCGGGCGTGTAGACGACACCGCCCTTGATCACGAAGATGTTCTCGCCTGCACCTTCGCTGACGAAGCCCGAGGCGTCGAGCAGCAGCGCCTCGTCGTAACCGTCCTCGGTGGCTTCCATGTTGGCCAGGATCGAGTTGCTGTAGTTGCTGACCGCCTTCGCCTGCGTCATCGTGATGTTCACGTGATGTCGCGTGTAGCTGCTGGTCTTGACGCGGATGCCGCGGCGCAGACCCTCTTCGCCCAGGTAGGCACCCCAGGGCCAGGCCGCCACCATCAGGTGGATGGTGTTGCCTTTGGGGCTGACGCCCAGCTTTTGATCACCGATCCAGGTCAGCGGCCGCAGGTAGCAGCTTTCGAGCTTGTTCTCGCGCACCACGTCGAGCTGCGCCTGGCACACCTGCTCGAAGCTGAACGGGATCTTCATGCGCAGGATCTTGGCGCTGTTGAACAGCCGCTCGGTGTGTTCGCGCAGTCGAAAGATCGCCGTGCCCTGCACCGTGTTGTAAGCGCGAACGCCTTCAAAAGCGCCGCAGCCATAGTGCAGCGTGTGCGTCAGCACATGGATCTTGGCGTCACGCCAATCGACCATCTGGCCGTCCATCCAGATCTTGCCGTCACGGTCGGACATCGACATGGGGTACCTCGGGGGGAGTGCGAAAGGCCGTGATTTTAGGCTGGCGGCGGCGCGTCGGCCGCCGTGTTGACCGAAGCTCGTTCCAATGTGAAGGCGCTGCAGCGCCCGCCGCGCATCTCGACCCGAACACGGTCACCGCCGGCATCGGTCCAGACGAAGGTCTCGGGCTCGTCGGCCACCTTCTCGCCCAGGCTGCGTGTCAGCGGCAGGATCTGAACCAGCGTCATGCCCGGTCGCAGCTTGGCCTGCAGCATCACCGCGTTGGCGATCGAGCCCATCGGCCGCCCGGCTGCGGTGCGCAGCGCGCGCAGCACGCGGCTGAATTGCAACAGCAGCCAGAACACCACGGCCGACATCGCCAGCACCACACCCTGCCAGCCATAACTGAAGTAGCCGCCGACCACGGCCGCAGCCGCCAGGCTCCAGCCGAGGATCGGGTTCAAGCGCGGTGCCCGGACAATGCCGGACATGGACGATCTGCACACATGGGTGATCAACCTCGACAGGGACAGCGAGCGGCTGCAACGCATCACGCAGCAACTGGCGGCTACAGGCCTGGCCTGGACGCGACAGTGCGCAGTCTATGGACGCGATCTGCCGCCGGAAGAACAACGACGCCTGCTCGACAGCGAGACCTACCGGCGCCGGCACGGCATGCAGCCGGCACTGGGTGAGCTGGGATGTTACCTGTCGCACGTGGCGGTGATGCGCGCGCTGCTGACGTCGACGCACCGCCATGCGCTGGTCCTGGAGGACGACGTGCTGCTGACGCCGGCACTGCTGCCAGTGCTGCAGGGGCTGCTGCGCCATGCCGATCGCTGGGACATGGTCAAGCTCTCGGCGGTGCATTCGGGCACGCCGCAGCCGGTGCTCGAACTGGCGCCCGGCCACAGCCTGGCGGTGATGCTCAGCCGCTGCACGGGGTCGTCGGCCTATCTGGTCAACCGCCGCACCGCACAGACCTATGTCGAACGTCTGCTGCCGATGACACTGCCCTATGACCACGTGTTCGACCAGGGCTGGACCTTCGACCTCAAGGTGCGGCTGGTGACTCCCACGCCCTGCATTCATGACGAGCAAATCGCCACCACGATTACCACCGGCGGTGCGTCGCGCAAGTTCGCCTGGCATCGCCGGCTGTCGGCGCACGCCTGGCGGCTGGGCAACGAGCTGCGTCGTGTGCGCTACGGTCTGAGCGAGACCTGGCGCGAGAAGCGCCTGCCAAGTCGGTAGCTGCCGAGCTACAGGCCGCGCACCACGTCCATGGCCTGCTCGATGCGGTCGACGGCGTGGATCTCCAGGCCTTCGAACAAGGCCTTTTTCGGCGCGTTGGCCTTGGGCACCACGGCGATGCCGAAGCCAAGCTTGGCCGCTTCGCGCAGCCGCTCTTGACCGCGTGGTGCCGGCCGCACCTCACCGGCCAGACCGACCTCGCCGAAGGCGATGAAGCCGCGCGGCAACGCACGGCCGCGCAAGCTGCTTTGAATGGCCAGCATCACCGCCAGGTCGGCAGCCGGCTCGGCGATGCGCACGCCGCCGACTGCGTTGACGAACACGTCCTGGTCCATGCAGGCCACGCCAGCATGGCGGTGCAGTACGGCCAGCAGCATGGCCAGGCGATCGCGGTCCAGGCCCACGCTGAGCCGGCGCGGGCTGGGCCCGCCGCTGTCCACCAGCGCCTGGATCTCCACCAGCAGCGGGCGCGTGCCTTCCAGCGTGACCAGCACGCACGACCCGGGCACTGGCTCGGTGTGCGTGGACAGGAAGATCGCGCTCGGGTTGCTGACGCCCTTCAGACCCTTTTCGGTCATCGCAAAGACGCCGATCTCGTTGACGGCACCGAAGCGGTTCTTGATCGCACGCACCAGGCGAAAGCTGCTGTGCGTGTCGCCTTCGAAATACAGCACCGTGTCGACGATGTGCTCGAGCACACGCGGGCCGGCCAGCGCGCCTTCCTTGGTGACATGGCCCACCAGCACCATCGTGCAGCCGCTGGTCTTGGCATAGCGCGTCAGCTGGGCCGCACATTCGCGCACCTGGGCCACCGATCCCGGTGCCGAACTGAGCTGCTCGGAATACACGGTCTGGATCGAGTCGATGACGCAGAACGACGGCTTCTCGGCGTCCAGCGTGGCGACGATGCGCTCGAGGTTGATCTCGGCCTGCACGCGCACATGGGTGCCAGCCAGCCCGAGCCGGCGTGCACGCAGCGCCACCTGGGCGCCGCTTTCTTCACCGGTGACGTACAGCACCTTCATCTGCTGCGACAGCGCGTCCAGCGCCTGCAGCAGCAGAGTGCTCTTGCCGATGCCGGGGTCGCCACCGATCAGCACCACACCCCCGGGCACGATGCCGCCGCCCAGCACGCGATCGAGCTCCTCCTGACCGGTGGGGGTGCGCGCCACCTCACTGGCGTCGATCTCGCTCAGCGTGGCCACGGGCTGGTTGCGCGCCACTGACTGGAAGCGGTTCCTGGTGCCGGCCGTGGCTTCGACCGGCCCCTCGTCCAGCGTGTTCCAGGCCCCGCAGTGCGGACACTTGCCCAGCCACTTGGGATTGCTGCCGCCGCAGTCGCGGCAGGTGTAGATCGACTTGGCCATGTCGGCATTGTCGCGGGCCGTTCGCACCGGTAGTTCGATCGGTGATGACTTCTTAGGCCACATTAAGACCCTACAGTACACAATGTGAACTGCTCAGTCTATATTTCGCTTCGTCGAGTTTCCCTCACCCCTGTCCCTCAACCTCCAAGGATCGAACCATGAAGAAGCTGCTGATTACCACTTTGCTCGCCACCGGCGCCCTGGCCGTGCAAGCCAAGGACATCGTCGACACCGCTGTCGCTGCCGGTCAGTTCAAGACCCTGGCCACCGCATTGCAGGCCGCCGGCCTGATCGACACGCTGAAGGGCGCGGGCCCGTTCACGGTGTTCGCACCGACCGACGAGGCCTTTGCCAAGGTGCCCAAGGCCGACCTCGACGCGCTGCTGAAGGACAAGGCCAAGTTGACCGCGGTGCTCACCTACCACGTGGTGCCGGGCAAGGTGATGGCCAAGGACGTCAAGGCTGGCATGGTCAAGACGGTGCAGGGCAGTGCGCTAACGGTGTCGACCACCGGTGGCGTGATGGTCGACAACGCCAATGTTGTCAAGACCGACATCGTGGCCGACAACGGCGTGATCCACGTGATCGACAGCGTCGTGATCCCGAAGTAAGCACGCTCACCCGCTGACCTTGGCGCGCAGCGCCTTGGTCTGGCCGCGCTGCACCTTTCCCTCCAGCCGACGGCGGCGTGAGCCCGCCGTCGGCCGAGTGGCGATGCGCGGGCGCGGCGGCTGCGCCGCCTGGTCGACCATAGCCTGCAGACGCGCCAGGGCGTCATGCCGATTGCGCGCCAGGCTGCGATGGTCCTGTGCCTTGATCACGACCACACCATCGCCACTGATGCGCTGGTCATGCTGCGCCAGCAGCCGCAGCTTCAGGGCGTCGGGCAGGCTCGACGCAGACACATCAAACCGAAGCTGCGCCGCGTTCGACACCTTGTTGACATTCTGACCGCCCGCCCCCTGGGCACGAATGGCCGACCACTCGACATCGGATTCGGCCAGACGCGGCGCCTTCAACGCGCCCGCCGCTGGCTACGACGCGCTGCTGCTGCCGCGCACCTTCTGCACGATGAACAGCAGCACGAACGCGCCGACGACCGAGGCGATCCAGCCCGCCGTCTGGCCCACCGTGTACCAGCCCATCGCCTGCCCGACGTAGCCGGCGATCAGCGAGCCGCCGATACCGAGCAAACAGGTCAGGATCCAGCCCATCTTCTGATCGCCCGGCATCACGAAGCGCGCCAGCGCGCCCACGATCAAGCCGACGATGATGGTTGTAACGATGCCCATGGATTTTCCTTAAGCAAGAGTGGGAAGCGGGTGGAGTCGGTCGACCCTCAGTCGACAGTTTGCACCGGCACCCGCCGGGCCAGTGCACACATCAGTTCATAGCCGATCGTGCCTGCCGCATGGGCCACGTCGTCGATCGCCAGCAGGCTGCCGCCGGGCCCGTGACCCCACAGCGTGACCTCCGTGCCGATCTCGGCCGCGGGCACCGGGCCAAGGTCGACCGCCAGCATGTCCATCGACACCCGACCCACGGTACCGGTGCGCACACCGTCCACCAGCACCGGGGTGTCGGTGCCGGCATGGCGCGGGTAGCCGTCTGCATAGCCGCAGGCCACGATGCCGATGCGCATGGTCTGCGTGGCGGTGAAGCTGCTGCCATAGCCCACGCTGTCGCCCGGTTGCAGCTGCTGGGTGCCGATCAGCGCCGAGCGCAAGGTCATGACGGGCTGCAGGCCCCAGTGGTGGATGTCGTGGGCAGGAAAGTCGGGCGCGCTGCCATAAGTGAGGATGCCCGCACGCACCCAGTCGCTGCGCAGCGCGGGCCCGCCATGGCGCAATATGGCCGCACTGTTGGACACGCTGCGCTCGCCGGGCAGGTCGTGCGTCGCGGCATCAAAGGCGGCCAGCGGGCGCGCAATGCCGCGCTCGCCATCGGCGTCGGCAAAGTGTGTCATGAGCGAGATCTCGTCGACCTGCGGCAGCGCGTTCAGCCGCGCCCAGGCACCACGAAAGGCCGCCGGCGTGAAGCCGAGCCGGTTCATGCCGCTGTTCATCTTCAGGAATACACGCTGCGGTACCCTGGTCTTGTGGCGGCTGAGCCAATCGATCTGCGCCTCGTGGTGCACCACGTGCCAGAGGTCCAGACGCGAACACAGCTCGAGGTCACGCGGCTCGAAGCAACCCTCAAGCAGCAGCACCGGCCCGCGCCAGCCCAGCGTGCGCAAGCGCTCGGCCTCGGCCAGGTCGAGCAGCGCAAAGCCGTCGGCACCACGCAGGCTGTCGAAGACGCGCTCGATGCCATGCCCGTAGGCGTCGGCCTTGACCACCGCCCACACCCGCGCGTCGGGGGCCGCGGCCCGTGCGCGCTTCAGGTTGTGCGCCAGGGCAGAGGCGTGGATGAGGGCTTCGATCGGGCGCGGCATGGTGGTGGAATTCTGCCAGCCGACGCCGGTGGGGGCCATGCTATAAACCGCGCGCCCTCATGACGGAGACTGGGCGCCGGCTCTCGTGCAGCGGCGCCGCGATGCGCGCGATACGATGAAAAAAGGTTTCTCGACCATCATGTCGGCGCAGTTCTTCAGCTCGCTCGCCGACAACGCCCTGCTGGTGGCCGCGGTCGAGTTGCTGAGGTTGGGCCACGCGCCCGCCTGGCAGACCCCCGCGCTGGCCCCCATGTTCGCGCTGTTCTATGTGGTGCTGGCCCCTTTTGTCGGCGCGTTTTCCGACAGCATCCCCAAAGGCTGGGTGATGTTCATCTCGAACAGCATCAAGGTCGTCGGCTGCCTGATGATGCTGTTCGGCGGCCACCCCTTGCTGGCCTATGCGGTGGTGGGGCTGGGCGCAGCGGCCTACTCGCCTGCCAAGTACGGCATCCTGACCGAGCTGCTGCCACCGTCGCAGCTGGTCAAGGGCAATGGCTGGATCGAGGGCCTGACCGTGGGGTCGATCATCCTGGGCATCCTGCTCGGCGGCCAGCTGGTCGGGCCGCGCTTGTCGACTTCCTTGCTGGGCTTTGATCTACCGATGTTCGACACCGGCATCGACACCGCACCCGAAGCGGCGATCTCGGTGATCGTCTTCATCTACGTGCTGGCGGCGATCTTCAACATCTTCATCCCTCGCACCGACGCACCGCTGCAACCCATGGTGGGCAATGTGTTCGGCATGGTGCGCGACTTCTCGCACTGCAACGCCAGGCTGTGGGCCGACAAGCTGGGGCAGATCACGCTGGCCACCACCACCGTGCTGTGGGGCATCTTCGGCAACCTGCGGCTGATCGTCTTCGCCTGGGCAGCGGCGGCGCTGGGCTACACCACCACGCAGGCGTCCAGCCTGGCCGGGGTGGTGATCGTCGGCTCGGTCATCGGCGCGGTGTCGGCGGCGTCGCTGATGCGGCTGGACAAGGCCACCCGGGTGCTGCCGCTGGCGATCGCGGTCGGTTTCCTGATGATCGGCCTGAACGTGATCACCAACGTCTGGGTCGCGGCACCCTTCCTGGTGGTGCTGGGGGCCTTGTGCGGCTTCCTCATCGTGCCGATGAACGCGCTGCTGCAGCACCGCGGCCACAACCTGATGGGCGCGGGCCGCTCGATCGCCGTGCAGAACTTCAACGAGCAGGCCTGCATCCTGGGCGTGGGCGCGCTGTACAGCGGGCTGACCAAGTTCGGCCTGTCGGCGTTCGTCGCCATCGCCACCTTCGGGCTGCTGACGGCTGGCACGATGGAGATGGTCCGCCGCTGGCACGCGCGCAACTGTGTTCAGCACGCCGACGAGGTCGAGCGCCTGCTCGCCATCGCGCGCAGCGACGGCCACTGAGCTGCGCGGTGACTGTCGCCGTGACCGCAGGCAGCGCCGCCTGGCGGCCCGCCCTGGCCCTGAGCTTCAATGCCTTCGTCTGGGGTGTGTCGTGGTGGCCGCTGCGGCAGTTGCAGGGCGCCGGCCTGCACCCGTTGTGGGCCACGGCGCTGGTCTACATCGTGCCGGTGCTGCTGATCGTGCTGCGCAGCCCGCGTGCCTGTGGCGAGCTGCTGCGCACGCCCAGCCTGTGGTTGCTGGTGCTGGCCGCCGGCACCACCAACGCCAGCTTCAACTGGGCCATGACCATCGGCGACGTGGTGCGCGTGGTGTTGCTGTTCTATCTGATGCCGCTGTGGGCGGTACTGCTGGCGCGCGTGCTGCTGGGCGAGCACTTCAGCGCCATCGCGCTGCTGCGTGTGGCCCTGGCACTGACCGGTGCGGTCGTGGTGATGTGGCCGGCCGACGGCGGCTTGCCGCTGCCACGCAGCCTGGCCGATGGCCTGGCCCTGCTGGGCGGCTTCAGTTTCGCGCTCAACAATGTGATGCTGCGGCGCGAGGCCGCGCGCAGCACCGGCGCACGCGCACTGGCGATGTTCCTCGGTGGCGCACTGGTATCGGCTGCACTGGCCCTGGCGTTGTCGACCGCCCCGCCACCCGCGCTGGCGTCCGGCTGGGTGCTGGGCGCGTTGGCACTGTCGTTCGCGTTCCTGGTCGGCAACCTGGCGCTGCAATACGGTGCGGCCCGCCTGCCGGCCAATGCCACCGCCGTGATCATGATCACTGAGGTGCTGTTTGCCTCGGGCTCGGCGCTGCTGCTGGGCGCCGGTGTGCTGACACCGGCTCTGGCCGCGGGTGGTGTCCTGATCGTGCTGGCAGCATTGCTGGCAACGCGCGGCTAACATCGCCGCGTTCGCAACACCGAAGGACCAACCCATGGCCGAAGCGTCGATCTACGACTTCGAGGCGATGTCGATCGAGGGCAAGCCGGCCCATCTGTCGACGCAGCGCGGCAAGGTCATCCTGATCGTCAACACGGCCAGCGCCTGCGGCTTCACGCCGCAGTTCGCGGGGCTGGAGCAGCTGTGGCAGGACTACCGTGACCGCGGCCTGGTGATCGTCGGCTTTCCGAGCAACGAATTCGGCCAGCAGGACCCAGGTAACAACGACGACATCGCCTCGTTCTGCCAGCTGAATTACGGCGTGAGCTTTCCGATGATGTCCAAGGTGCAGGTCAACGGGACGCAGGCCCATCCGCTGTGGAAGTGGCTCACGGCCGAAGCGCCGGGCTTGCTGGGCAGCAAGGCCGTGAAGTGGAACTTCACCAAGTTCCTCGTCGGCAAGGACGGCCGCGTCATCCGCCGTTATGCCCCCACCGACACCCCCGAGTCGCTTCGCAAAGACATCGAAACGGCGCTGGCCGCCTGAAACCGGAAAGTCCCCTGCCATGTTCCAACACCTCGACGCGTACGCCGGCGACCCCATCCTCAGCCTCAACGAGGACTTCCAGAAGGACCCGCGACCGCACAAGGTGAACCTGTCGATCGGCATCTACTTCGACGATGCCGGGCGCATCCCGGTGCTCGACAGCGTGCGCCAGGCCGAGGCGCAGATGCTGGCCGAGAGCGGCCCCAAACCCTACCTGCCGATCGAAGGGGCGGCCGCCGCACGCAGCGCCGTGCAGCAGCTGCTGTTCGGTGTCGACCACGAGGCCGTAACCGGTGGCCGCATCGCCACGCTGCAGACGGTGGGCTCCAGCGGGGGCCTGCGCGTCGGCGCCGACTTCATCAGGCGCTGGTTTCCCGACAGCGCGGTCTGGGTCAGCGACCCCACCTGGGACAACCACCGCGCGATGTTCGAAGGCGCCGGGCTGAAGGTGAACACCTACCCGTACTACGACGCGGCCACCGGCGGCCTGCGCTTCGACGCCATGCTCGACACGCTGCGCGACCTGCCGGTGCGCAGCGTCGTGCTGTTGCACGCCTGCTGCCACAACCCGACCGGCGTCGACCTGACGCGTGCGCAGTGGCAGGCACTGATGCCGGTGCTGCGCGAGCGCCAGCTGCTGCCCTACCTGGACCTGGCCTACCAGGGCTATGGCGAAGGCATCGTCGAAGACGCCTGGGCCGCGCGCGAACTGGCAGCGGCCGGCATCCGCTTCTTCATCGCCAACTCGTTCAGCAAGAGCATGAGCGTCTACGGTGAACGTGCCGGCGCCCTGAGCGTGGTCTGCGCCGACGCCGCCGAGGCTGGCCGTGTGCTGGGCCAGCTGAAGGCCACCGTGCGGCGCAACTATTCCAGCCCCGCCATCCACGCCGCCGGCATCATCAGCCGCGTGCTGGGCGACCCGGCCCTGCGCAGCGCCTGGGAGCTCGACGTGGCGTCGATGCGCGAACGCATCCTTTCCATGCGACGCAGCCTGCACGGCGTGCTGTCGGCCAAGCTGCCGGGGCGCGACCTGGGTTACTTTCTCAGCCAGCGCGGCATGTTCAGCTACACGGGGATGTCGGCGGCGCAGGTGGACCGGCTGCGCGAGGAATTCGGCGTCTACCTGATTCGTTCGGGCCGCATGTGCGTTGCTGGGCTCAACACCGGCAACGTCGAACGCACGGCCAGCGCGATGGCCGCCGTGCTGGCCTGATCAGGCTTCGCGCGCAGCCGCGCGTTGCACGCGCTCGCGCAGCCAGCGCTGGCCGGCAGAAAGCGCGCCGGCAGCACCGTCAGCAGGTCGGCCTCGCCGTCGAGCAGCAGGCGCCGCGGGTCGCGCGTCGTCAGCGGCAGGACGCGCACGGCCACCCTGGCCTGATCGGCCTGCAGTTCGCTCAGCAGCGGCCGGGCCAGCAGGGCTGCCGTCACATCGGCCATCACCAGCCAGAACAGCGACTCGCCGACCGCGCCCACCAGGCGCTTCAGTGCATGGCTGGCCGCCGGCTGCGTGATTGCCAGCCCGGCCGCGGTGCGCGTCAGGCTGCCGTCGGTCATCACGCGGTCAAAGACCCGCAGCAGGTTCAGGTCGAGGGCGCGAAAGCTGATGTGATGCCCGGCACATTATTGATTTGATGCATAGCTAAATGCACACCTTTCAACTTGAAGTATCAGGGTTAACACTAATATCTCGTCCTAGACACCCCCGATCCCGGGATCCGTCCAGGAAGTTGAAATGAGCCATACCCTTGTTCGCGTGTTGCACATCGAAACACCAGCCGTACCGCGCGGCGCCCAGCTGGTCGGGCAGCTGTTCAGCATGCTCGCCGCACCCATGCGCCGCTTGACGGCACCTGCAGCCGCCCCCACCCGCGCCGTGCAAGCTGCCGCCGTGCGCGAGATGGCCCGGCGGATGCAGGACAGCGATCCGGGCTTTGCCGCCGACCTGATGGCCGCCGCGGCCCGGCACGAGGCGCTGGACGACTGAAGGCCTGGGCCCGGGCCTCAGCCGCGGCTGAGGCATCATCGCCGCCGATGGGTGTCTTTCTCCTCAAGCGGCTGACCACCTTCGCGCTCACGCTGCTGGTGGCGTCCGCGGTGGTGTTCGCGGTGCTCGAACTGCTGCCGGGCAACGCGGCCGAGGTGATCCTGGGCGACACCGCCACGCCCGAGGCGGTGGCCGCACTGCAGGCCCGGCTCGGGCTGGACCGCCCGGCCTGGCAGCGCTACGCCGACTGGGTGGGCGGCTGGCTGCAGGGTCGCAGCGCCGACAGCGTCAGCTACGGGTCGCCGACCGCCGAACTGATCGCCGAACGCCTGCGCGTGACGGTGCCGTTGGCCGTGATGGCGATGGCGCTGACGACCGTGCTGGCCATCACGCTGGGGGTCTACGCCGCATCGCGCCACAACCGGCTGGGCGACGTGGGCGTGATGGCGGCCAGCCAGCTGGGCGTGGCGGTGCCGAACTTCTGGTTTGCGATCCTGCTGATCCTGGTGTTTGCGGTCAAGTTGCAATGGGTCAGCGCCGGCGGCTTTCCGGGCTGGACCGAGGACGAAGGCGGTGGCCTCTGGCAGGGCCTGCAGGCGCTGCTGCTGCCGGCACTGTCGCTGGCGCTGGTGCAGGCCGCGATCTTGGCGCGGGTGACCCGGTCGGCGGTGCTCGAGGTGATGCGTGAAGACTTCGTTCGCACCGCGCGCGCCAAGGGCCTGAGCCGGCGCCAGGCGCTGTGGCGCCATGTGCTGCGCAACGCGATGATCCCGGTACTGACCATCGGCGGGCTGCAGTTCGCCAACCTGATCACCGGCACCATCGTGGTCGAGAACGTGTTCGTGCTGCCCGGCATCGGCCGCCTGGTGTTCCAGGCCATCAGCAACCGCGACCTGGTGGTGGTGCGCGACGTGGTGATGCTGCTGGCCGGCGTGGTGGTGCTGGTCAACTTCGTGGTCGACGTGCTGTACGCCATCGTCGACCCGCGTCTGCGGCGGTCCGACGCATGAACGGCGGCCAGCGCGCGCTGCGCCACCCCAGCTTCGTGGTCGGCGCCGCACTCAGCCTGGCGCTGGCGCTGGCAGCCCTGCTGTCTCTGGTGTGGCAGCCGCATCCGCCGACCGAGATCGACATGAGTGCCAAGCTGCAGGGGCCGAGCATGACGCACTGGCTGGGCACCGACCCCTTCGGCCGCGACATCGCCTCGCAGCTGCTGGTGGGCGCGCAGAACAGCATCCTGGTCGGCGTGATCGCGGTCGGCATCGGGCTGTCGGTGGGGGTGGCACTGGGCTGCGTGGCCGCCGCGCGCCGCGGCTGGTTGGAAGAGCTGATCATGCGCGCCAGCGATTTCACGTTCGCGTTTCCGGCCTTGTTGACGGCGATCATGCTGACCGCGATCTACGGCCCTGGCCTGGTGATGAGCATCGTGGCCATCGGCATCTTCAACATCCCGGTGTTCGCGCGCATCACGCGCGGCGCGGCCAACGCCGTGTGGGCGCGTGAATACGTGCTGGCCGCACGCACCGCCGGCAAGGGCGCCTGGCGCATCACGATCGACCACGTGCTGCCCAACATCGCCAGCCAGCTGATCGTGCAGGCGTCGATCTCGTTTGCCACCGCCATCCTGGCCGAGGCGGCGCTGTCGTACCTGGGCTTGGGCACACAGCCGCCACAGCCGAGCTGGGGGCGCATGCTCAGCGAAGCGCAGACCCTGCTGTTCCAGGCCCCATGGCTGGCCGTTTATCCTGGTGTGGCGATCGTGCTGTCGGTGCTGGGCCTGAACCTGGTCGGCGACGGCCTGCGCGACCTGCTCGACCCAAAATTGGCCCGCAGACGCTGAACAGTACGCCGAAGACCGGAGCAGACATGAAGATCGAATTCGTTTCCGACGTGGCCTGCCCCTGGTGCGCGATCGGCCTCAATGCGCTTGAGCGCGCCTTGCAGGCGATCGGCCCCGAGATCGCGGTCGAGTTGTCGTTCCAGCCGTTCGAGCTCAATCCGACGATGGACGCCGAAGGCGCCGACACCGTGCAGTACCTGGTGGCCAAGTACGGCCTCACGCCCGAGCAGATCGCCAAGAACCAGGCCGCAATCCGCCAGCGCGGTGCCGAGGTGGGCTTCGAATTCGGGCCGCGCAACCGCGTCTGGAGCACCTTTGACGCGCACCGGCTGCTGTGCTGGGCCGAAGAGGCCGGGCATCAGCGAGAACTCAAGCATGCGCTGCTGAAGGCCTATCACGGCCAGGGTCGCAACCCGAGCGACGCCACGGTGCTGCTTGAACTGGTGGCCGAGGTCGGTCTGGATCCAGTGCGCGCCAAGGCCATCCTGGCCGGCGACGAGTACGCCGCCGCGGTGCGCGAGCGCGAGCAGTTCTGGCAGGGCGCCGGCATCCACTCGGTGCCGGCGGTCGTGATCGACCGCCGGCACCTGATCTCGGGCGGCCAGCCGCCTGAAGTCTTCGAGCAGGCACTGCGCAAGATCGCCGCCGGCGCGGCCACCGCGTGAGGGCCCGCAACATGCGGTCACGAGGTAAATCTGTGTAGGACGGTCGCCGATAACGCGCCGTGGCGCGTTGTACGGGTTTCTGCAATGCAGGAGCTCGACATGACCAACAACCGTGCACGGCTGGCTCTCGTCGGCGCACTCGCCTTCACCCTGGCAGGCTGCGTGATTGCACCGCTGGGCGGCTACCGCACTTCAGCCTACGGCGGCGAAGTGGGCCCAGTGGTGGACGTGCCACCACCGCAGGCGCAATACGAGGCGGTACCCGCCGCGCCCGGCGTCGGCTATGTCTGGATCGGCGGCTACTGGGGCTGGAACCTCGGCCGCCATGTCTGGATCGGTGGCCGCTGGGCGTCGCCGCCGGCCGGCTACCGCGGCTGGGCGCCCGGCTATTGGGGTCGACACGACCGCGGCTGGCGCTGGAACGGCGGCCACTGGCGCCGATAGATCAACCCCGTTCAGCCGGCCAGCGCCGGCGGGATGGCCAGCGCCAGGAAGTCGTACACGCGCCGCACCAGCGGGTTGCCGCGGATCTCGCGGTGCACCGTCAGCCAGCAGTGCAGCGTCGGGATCTTCAGCATCGGCAGCAGGGCCTGCACGCCAGGCCACTGCGCGATGTTGTAGCCGGCGACGAAACCGATGCCGGCGCCGGCGGCCACCAGCCGGCCGTAGCTGACCTGGTCGTCGGTGCGCAACGCAAATGCGTCACGCGTGACCGGTGTCCCCATGGCGGCAAAGCCACGCAGCATCGCGTCGTCACGATCGAAACCGATCAGGCGATGCCGAAGCAGGTCTGCCGGCACGCGCGGCGTGCCGGCGCGCGCCAGGTAGTCGCGGTGCGCCGCAGCCACGATGGCGATCTCGCCCAGCTTGCGTGCCACCAGCGACTGCTGCACCGGCCGCACCATGCGCACCGCGATGTCGGCCTCGCGGCGCAGCAGGTTGGACAGCGCGTTCGATGCCACCAGCTCGATCTGGATGCCCGGCTCGGCACGCTGCAACTCGGCCAGCAGCGGCGGCAGCAGCCACACCGCGGCCACCTCGCTGGTGGTAATGCGCACCGTGCCACTGGCGGCGGCGCGGCGGCCGGCCAGCGCCTGGCCCAGCGCATCGGCACCCAGGGCCATCTGGCGTGCCGGCTCGGCGATCGCCAGGGCCAATGCGGTCGGCGTCACGCCGCGACCGGTGCGCTCGAACAGCGGCGCGCCCAGCTGCGATTCCAGCAGCGTCACCTGGCGACTGAGCGTGGGCTGCTGCGCCCCCAGGCGGCGCGCGGCACCCAGCACACTGCCTGCATCCAGCACGGCCAGGAAGCTGCGCACCAGGGTCCAGTCGAAAGCGTCGAGGCGAACATTGCGCATACGAAACTGCATATCTGAGGTACAGACTTCAGCCATTGTTGCAGAGCGCTGGCACGCCCACACTGAGGCCATCGTCACCGCCTGGAGCCTTGCATGCCCCGACCCACCGTTCTCGTCCTCGGCGCCGCCGGCCGCTTCGGCGCCGCTGCCGCGCAAGCCTTCGCCGCGGCGGGTTGGCAAGTGCTGGCGCAGCAGCGGCGTGCTGCTGCCAAAGGGCAGCGGCCGGATGTGCAGGTCATCGACACACCGCTGGCCGACACCGATGCCCTGGCGGCCCGGGCGCGCGGCGCCAGCGTCGTCGTCCATGCCGTCAACCCGGTCTACACGCGCTGGGATGCCGAGCTGCTGCCGCTGTTGCGGCAGGGTCTGGCGGTGACCGAACGGCTGGGCGCGCGCTTCATGCTGCCGGGCAATGTGTACAACCACGGCAGCCAGATGCCGGCGCTGCTGTCCGAGGACACGCCGATGCGGCCCGACACCGCCAAGGGCGAGCTGCGCGTGGCGATGGAAGCCGACTTGCAACGCACCGCCGAACGCGGCCTGGACAGCGTGGTGATCCGCGCCGGCGATTTTTTCGGCGGCGGCAGCGGCACCTGGATCGACCAGGCGATTGCCAAGGACCTTGCACGCGGCAAGCTGGTCTACCCCGGCCCGCTGGACCGGATGCACGCCTGGGCCTACCTGCCCGACCTGGCGCGGGCCTTCGTTGCCGTGGCGCACACCGGCGGCCATCGCGGTTGCCTGCGCCTGCACTTCGAAGGCCATTCGGTCAACGGGCAGGACTTCATCGCGGCACTGCAGGAGGCCGCCACGTCGCTTGGCCTGCGCCCCGAACGCGGCTTCAGGCTGGGCACCATGCCCTGGGGTCTGATCCGCATGATCGGATGGGTCAACCCCATGATGCGTGAGGTCGCGCGCATGAGCTACCTGTGGCGGGTGCCGCACGCGCTGGACGGCCGCGCCCTGCAACGCCTGGTCGGTCCGCTGCCGACCACACCGCTGGTCAGCGCCCTGCGCGATACGCTGCTTGGCCTGGACCTGGGATCACCCGAGACCGACGCCCAAGTCCGCTATCGTTGAAGGGTGCCCGAGCTGCTGACCGTCACCGACCTGCGGGTCACGCTGAACACCGCCCGCGGCCAGGCCGATGCGCTGCGCGGCGTGTCGTTCTCGATGGCGCGCGGCGACACGCTGGGCCTGATCGGTGAATCGGGCTGCGGCAAGTCGATCACCGCGCTGGCCCTGATGGGCTTACTGCCCGAGGGCGCCAAGGTCTCGGGCTCGATCGTCTTCGACGGCCAGCCGATGACCACGTTGGCCGAGGCGCAGCTGTGCCGCATTCGCGGCAACCGCATCGGCATGGTCTTTCAAGAACCCATGACGGCGCTGAACCCGCTGCACACGGTGGCCCGGCAGATCGGTGAATCGCTGCGCCTGCACAAGGGCCTGTCGGGCGCCGCTGCGCGTGCCGAGGCATTGCGTCTGCTCGAACGTGTGCGGCTGCCGCAGGCGGCGCAACGGCTGGACGCACACCCGCACCAGCTGTCGGGTGGCCAGCGCCAGCGCGTGGTGATCGCCATCGCGCTGGCCTGCGGGCCCGACCTGCTGGTGGCCGACGAGCCGACCACCGCACTCGACGTCACGATCCAGCGCGAAGTGCTGGACCTGATTGCCGAGCTGGTGCGCGAAGACGGCATGGGCCTGCTGCTGATCAGCCACGACCTGGGCGTGATGGCTGACACCGTGCAGCGCATGCTGGTGATGTATGGCGGCACGGTGGTCGAGAGCGGCCCCACGGCCGCGATCTTTGCTCGCCTGGCGCACCCGTACTCGCGCGGCCTGTTCGCGGCCCGTCCGCGCCTGGGCCTGGCGCGAGGCACGCGGCTGGCGACCATCCCCGGGCGGGTGCCCGAGCTGATCGACCTGCCGCCCGGCTGCCCGTTTGCCGACCGCTGTCAGCTCGTGATCGACGAATGCCGCCGGGCGCCGCCCCCGCCGCAGATCGTGTCCGCAGGTCACGAGGTGCGCTGCATCCGCTGGGACCAGGCATGAGCGACGCGCTGCTGCAGGCGGTCGACCTGCACAAGCACTACCGACTGCCGCGCGAACAGCTGCTGGCCGCGCGCCCACTGGTGCAGGCGTTGGCCGGCGTGAGCTTCACGCTGCGACGCGGCCGCAGCCTGGGCATCGTCGGCGAATCGGGCTCGGGCAAGAGCACGCTGGCGCGGCTGGTGATGGCGCTCGAAGCGCCGACCGCCGGGCAAGTGCTGTTCGACGGCCAGGACCTGAACCGCCTGGCGCCTGGCGCGCTGCGCCGTGCCCGTGCCGGCTTCCAGATGGTGTTCCAGGATCCCTACGGCAGCCTGGACCCGCGGCGCCGCGTGCTGCAGACGGTGGCCGAACCGCTGGCCGTGCTGCACGGGGCATCGCGCGCCGAACAGCGCGAACGCGCCGCCGAGGCGCTGGACGCGGTGGGCCTGCGCAGCGCCGACCTCGACAAGTACCCGCATGAGTTCAGCGGCGGCCAGCGTCAGCGCATCGCCATCGCCCGCGCGCTGATCACGCGCCCGCGGCTGATCGTCGCCGACGAGCCGGTGAGCGCGCTCGACGTGTCGGTGCAGGCGCAGGTGCTGAACCTGATGCAGGACCTGCAGGACCGCTTCGAGGTGACCTACCTGTTCATCAGCCACGACCTGGCGGTGGTCGACCTGGTGTGTGACGAGGTGATCGTGCTGCAGCAGGGCCGCATCGTCGAACAGGGCCACCCTGACCAGCTGTTCCACCAGCCCCAGCACCCGTACACGCAGCGCTTGCTGGCCGCCGTGCCCGGCAACGCAGGAAGGATCGCACCGACATGACCACGACATCGCTGCACGAACTGAGCGCTCATGAACTCTCGGCCCTGTACCGGCAGCGCAAGGTGTCGCCGTTGGAGGTAGCGCAAGCCGTGATCGCCCATGTCGAACGTTGGGAGCCCAGGCTCTGCGCACTGTGGCACTTCGAGCCCGAAACGGCGCTGGCCATGGCACGCGAGTCCGAGACGCGCTGGCTGCGCGCCGCGCCGCAGTCGGCGATCGACGGCGTGCCGGTGACGATCAAGGAGAACATCGCCACGCGCGGTGTGCCCATGCCGCTGGGCAGCGCAGCGACCGAGTTGCTGCCGATGCCCGAAGACGCACCGCCGGCCGCAAGGCTGCGCGAAGCCGGCTGTGTGTTTCTGGCACGCACCACGATGCCCGACTACGGCATGCTGTCGTCGGGCCTGTCGAGCTTTCACAAGCTGGCGCGCAACCCCTGGAACCTAAGCAAGAACCCCGGTGGCAGCAGTGCCGGCGCCGGCGCGGCGGCCGCGGCCGGCTACGGGCCGCTGCACATCGGCACCGACATCGGCGGCTCGATCCGCTTGCCGGCCGGCTGGTGCGGCGTGTTCGGGCTCAAGCCCAGCAACGGCCGCGTGCCGATCAAGCCGCCCTACATCGGTCGTGTGGCCGGCCCGATGACCCGCACCGTGACCGACGCCGCGCTGATGATGCAGGTGCTGTCACACCCCGACTGGCGCGACGCCACCAGTCTGCCGGCGCAAACCATCGACTGGCTGACGCTGGACATCGACCTCAAGGGCCTGAAGATCGGCCTGCAGCTCGACGCCGGCTGGGGCCTGCCGACCGACCCCGAGGTGCGCGCCGCCGTCAGCGCGGCAGCCCGACGCTTCGAGCAGGCCGGCGCCATCGTCGAGCCGCTGCGGCCCTTCCTGACGGCGGACATGGCCGAAGGCATTGACCGCTTCTGGCGCATGCGTTCGTGGCTGGACATCTCGGCGCTGCCAGCCGAGCGCCAGGCCAAGGTGCTGCCCTTCATTCGCGAGTGGGTGACGCCCGGCGCGCAAACGGATGCGCCAACGCTGTTCCGCGGCTTCTCGCGCATCGCCGAGTTGCGCGACGCCGCGGTGGCGGCCTGCCAGCCCTTCGACTTCGTGCTCAGCCCGGTATCGCCAGTGCCCAGCTTTGCCGCCGACTGGGCGATGCCGGCCAACGACCCGGCACGCGCCATGCACCACATCGGCTTCACGCTGCCCTTCAACATGAGCGAACAACCCTCGGCCAGCGTCGATTGCGGCCACACCGCCGGCGGGCTGCCGATCGGCCTGCAGATCACCGGCCGACGGCACGATGATCTGGGCGTGTTGCGTCTGTCGCGCGCCTGGGAACAGCTGCGTGACGCGCCGCGCCCCTGGCCGCAGCCTGGCGCCTGACCGGGCGGGGCCGTCGGGGTGCCGGCGAAAGCGGTAGATTCAGCATCTGCAGGAGGTGGCATGCGAGTCCTGATCCTGGGCAGTGGCGGTGTCGGCGGCTACTTTGGCGCGCAGTTGGCGAAGGCCGGGCACGAAGTCTTCTTTGTGGCTCGAGGTGCGCACCTGCAGGCCCTGCAGACGCGGGGCCTGCGCGTCGACAGCCCGCTGTCGCCCGTGCAGCTGCAGCCGGTGCACGCGGGCAGCGACCCGGCCTCGATGGATCAACCCGACATCGTGCTGTTCTGCCCCAAGCTGTGGGACGTCAAGTCCGCGGCCGCGCAGCTGGCACCTGCGCTCGGCCCGCACAGCCTGGTGATCCCGCTGCAGAACGGCGTCGAGAGCCATGTCTGGCTGGCCGAGATCATCAGCGCCGTGCGCTTGGGCCGGGCCGATGGCCGGGCCCAGGTGGGCATCGGCGTGGCGCAGATCTCGTCGACCATCGGCGAGCCCGGCGTGATCCACCACAGCGGCAGCTTTGCGCGGCTGCGCGTGGGGCTGCCACCAAGGCTGGCGGCCGATGCCATGCTGTCAGCGCGGCTGGACGCCTTCGTCACGGCAGCCGCGGCGGCCGGCATCGATATCCAGCGTGTTCCCGATGCGCTGCACGCGCTGTGGGAGAAATACGTCTTTCTGGTCGCCATGTCGGGGTTGACCAGCCTGGTGCGGCTGCCGATCGGGCCGATCCGAAGCGACCCCGACCTGCGCGCCACGCTCGAGGCGTCGATGCACGAGACGGCGGCGTTGGCGGCCACGCAGGGCGTGCACTTCGAAAGCGATTTCATCGAACGTCAGATGGCCTTCGTCGACGGCTTGCATGCCGACATGCGCAGCTCGATGCTGCGCGACCTGCTGGCCGGGCGCCGGCTGGAGGCGCCCTGGCTGTGCGGCGGTGTGGCACGCATGGCCGGTGAACTGGGCCTGCCCTGCCCGGTCAACCGCACGCTCTACGCTGCGCTGAAACCCTGGATCGACGGAGCGCCGGCTTGAACGACGTGCGCGGCAACGCCCTGGGCACCGCGTCGGCCAGCGCGCGCGACGCGGTGGAAAAGGCACTGTGGCGAATGATGTCGTTCTACGACGTGCCAATGGCCGACCTCGATCTGGCCATCGCCGCCGATCCTGCCTGGCCGCTGCCGCACGTGATGAAGGCCGGCTTTCTGCTGAGCCTGACCGAACCCGCCCTGGTGCCCGAGGCACAGACCCATCTTGAACGTGCGCGGCCGCTGATGGCACGGGGCACGCCGCGCGAGCAGGCGCACTTTGCCGCCGTCGAACAGGTGGCCGACGGTCGCTGGCACGGCGCCTGTCGCATCTGGGACGAACTGCTGATCGACCATCCGCGCGACGCGCTGGCGCTGCAATGGGGCCAGCTGTGGGACTTCTACCGCGGTGACGCCGCCGGCCTGCGCCTGCGACCGGCGCGCGCACTGCCGGCCTGGGACGAAGCCGATCCCTTGTTCCCCTGCGTGCTGGCGCTGTACGCCTTCGGCCTGGAGGAGAACAATCTCTACGCCCAGGCCGAGGAAGCCGGTCGGCATGCGCTGGACATCGACGCGCGGGTGCCCTGGGCGGTGCATGCGGTGGCGCATGTGATGGAGATGCAGGGCCGCTTCGAGGAAGGCAACACCTGGCTGCGCCAGCACCAGCCCGTGTGGGCGGAAGGCAACGGCTTTGCCGGTCACCTCTGGTGGCACAAGGCCTTGTTCCGGCTCGAGGCGCTGGACGTGGCCGGTGCACTGCGCATCGTCGACAAGCAGCTCAGTGGCGACGCGCTGCAGATCACGCTGCAGCGGCTGGACGCAGCGGCCATGTTGTGGCGGCTGCACCTGCTCGGCCACGACATGTCGGCTGCCTGCGCCACGTTGCTGGCCGGCTGGGACACCAGTGAGGGCAGCGCGGGCTACTACGCCTTCAACGACGTGCACCTGGTGGTCACGATGCTGGCCGCCGGTGAAGTTTCCCGCGCCGAGGCCTGGGTGGCGCGCTGCGCCGAGCGCGCGCTGGACGGCGCGGATGCGCGCCGCGCCAACCATGTGCTGGCACGCGAGGTCGGCCTGCCGCTGCTGCGCGGCTTGCTGGCCTTCGGCCGCGGCGAGCACGACAGCGCCGCCGATGCGCTGTACGCGGTACGCGGCCAATTGCAGCGCCTGGGTGGCAGCCACGCCCAGCGTGACCTGGTCGACCTCACCCTGCTGTCCGCCGCTGCCCGCGGCATGCGCCGCGCCCTGGGCCAGGCCCTGGTTCGTGAACGCCTGATGGCCAAGCCGGCCACGCCCATGACACGACACTGGATGGACGCCCTGGAGATGCTGTGATGGACGCCGAAGACAAGCGGGCCCAGCGCCTGCAGCTGCTCGAAGACCACATCGGCCAGGCCCTGCGCGACAGCGAGGCCAGCGGTGAACTGCGCGCTGCGCCCAGCTTCGGCAAGCCGCTGAACTTCGGCGACGGCTACGACGAAACGCCGGCTGAGCTGCGCATGGGCATGAAGCTGCTGAAGGACGCCGGCGTGCTGCCGCCCGAGGTAGAGATGATGCAGCGCATCGCCGTTGTGCAACAGCAGGCCGACGCCGCGCCCGACGAATCCGAAGCCCGTGCGCTGCGCCAGCGCCTGGCCGAGATGCGCCAGCACCTGGCGCTGCGGCTCGAGCAGCTGCGCGTCAACCGCAGCCTTTGACGCACACAGACCCTAGACCAGCGGCTCGGGCAGCTTCTCGGTCGCGATCGCGCGCTGCACCGCGGGCCGCGCCAACACGCGCTGCAGCCAGGGGCCGATGTTCGGGTAGGCACGCGCTGGCTGGCTGGCGAAGCCGCGTGTCCAGCGGCACAGCATGAAGGCATAGGGGTCGACCGCGCTGTGCTCGGCGCCCAGCAGCCAGGGCCCGCCATGGCTGGCCAGCTGGCTGTCGATCTGCTGCAGCAGCTGCCCCACCTGGGCTTCGGCATGGCGGCGTACCTGGGTGGCGGCGTCGGCATTGCCCTCGTCGACCAGGCGCTCGGGATAGAAATAGTGGATCAACGTGGCCTGCAGCGAGTTCGTCAGCCACACCAGCCATTTGTAGAAGTGCGCGCGGGCGTCGCTGCCGACGGCGGGTGCCAGCTGCGCCCGCGGGAAGCGGTCGACCAGGTGCAGGCAGATGGCGGCCGTTTCGTACAGCACCAGATCGTCGTGTTCCAGCACCGGGATCAGGCCATTCGGATTCAGCCGCAAGTAGGCAGGGGCCTTGTGCGCGCCCTGCTCGCGGTCGACCAGTACCAGCTCGAACGGCGTGCCCAGCTCCTGCAACAGCACATGCGGTGTGAAGCTGGCATTGCCGGGGTAGTAATGCAGGCGGATCATCTGCAACTCGGGGCTGGGTGTGCAGGCAAACGGTCGGCGACGATAGCCGATACTGCACGTTCAGCCCGCCGTCATCTGGAGCGTTGCCATGGCCCCCGCCCGCCTGCAGTTCGACCTGTCCTTCGCCTCCGCGGGCAGTGCGGCCCGGCCGCGTGACGACGCCGCGCCGCTGCGCATGCTGCTGCTGGCCGATCTGGGCGGCCGGCGCGACACGCCGCTGGCCGCGCGTCAGCCCATGCGGCTGGACATCGACCGCTTCGATGCCGTGCTGGCCCGCATGGCGCCGCAGCTGACGCTGGAGCTCGACGGCCAGCCACTGCCGCTGGCGTTCACGACGCTGGACGACTTTCACCCCGACGCGCTGTTCGACCGCGTGCCGGCTTTCGCGGCCTTGCGCCGCCTGCGCAGCGAGGCGGGCAACAGCCGGCAGATCGGTCGCGTGGCCGCCGCGCTGGGTCTGAAACCCATTGGGGCGGTAACGCCTGCGGCAGCCGCGCCAGCGGCCAGCGATGCCACCGCCGACATCGAACGCCTGCTCGGCAAGGCACCGTCGGCCTTGCCGTCGGCGCCGCCCGCCGCCGCAGCGGCTGCGCTGGACGGCTGGCTGCGCGACCTGGTGGCACCCCATGTGCAGGTCGATCGGGCTGACGAGCAGCAGGCCGTGCAGGCGGCGATCGACAGCACCTTGAGCAGCTTGATGCGGCGCGTGCTGCACGCCCCGGCATTCCAGGCGCTGGAGGCCGCCTGGCGCGGCGCCGACCGCCTGGTGCGCGGGCTCGATCTGGGACCTGAGATCGAACTGCACCTGCTCGACCTGTCGCCGGCCGAGCTGCAACAGGACCTGGCCGAACACGCCGCCGACCTGGGCGCGAGCGCGTTGCACCGGGTGTTCAGCCCGGGTGCGGGCGCCGATGCGCAGCGCTGGGGGCTGTTGCTGCTCGACCAGAACTTCGGCCCGGGCGGCGACAGCCTGCACCGGCTGGCGGCGCTGGGCGCGCTGGCCGGGCGCGCGGGCGCACCGCTGATCGCAGGCGCTGCACCCGAACTGGCGGGTGCCGCCGGCCTGGCCGCCCTGGCCGAGCCGCGGCGTTGGCAGGCTGCCGACGGTGAAGCATTGCTCACCTGGCAGGCCCTGCGCGCGTCACCGATGGCCGCCTGGCTGGGCCTGGCCCTGCCGCGGGTGCTGTTGCGCCAGCCCTACGGCCCGGGCAGCGACCCGATCAGCCGCTTCGACTTCGACGAGATGGGTGGCGAACACCGGCACGCGTGCTATCTGTGGGGTGGCAGCGCAGCGGCACTCGCGCTGCTGGCCGGGCTGGCCTTTCAGCAGGACGGCTGGAACCTCGATCTCGGCAGCGCGCTCGAGCTCGACGACCTGCCCAGCCACGTCTACAGCGTCGACGGTGACCGCCACCAGCAGCCGGTGGCCGAACTGCTGCTCAGCGAAGAAGCCGGCCAGGCCCTGCTCGAACGTGGCCTGATGCCGCTGCTGAGCTACCGCAACCGACCGGACGCACGGCTCCTGTGTTGGCAATCGGTGGCCAGCCCGCCGCAGCCACTGCGCGGCCTGGGCCGCTGAGCGAGCGCAAACTTACACCTGTCAGGCACGGCGCAAACCCACCCAGCGCGCCAGCGTGGCGCACAGCTTGTCGGCATCGATGGGTTTGGTCAGGAAGTCGTCCATGCCGTCGGCCAGTGCCTGCTCGCGTTCGCTGACCAGCGCGGCGGCGGTCAGCGCGATGATGGGCACGCTCTGCCCGGCGCTGCGTGCACGCAACGCACGCGTGGCCTCGTAGCCGCTCATCACCGGCATCTGCAGGTCCATCAGCACGGCGTCGTAGGGCGTGCCGGCGGAAGCCGCCTGTTCGATCTCGTCGATCGCCTCACGGCCGTCCATGGCCTGGCCCACGCGCACACCCCAGCGCTCGAGCATCGCCACCGCGATCAGCATGTTGACGGCGTTGTCCTCGACCATCAGCACGCGTGCCCCGCGCAGGCGGTCGATCAGGGCTGGCGCCGGCGCCGCCGGCAGCGGGCTCAGCGTGGCCTGGGGCAGCGTCAGCTCGGCCCAGAAGCAACTGCCTTCGCCGGGATGGCTGTCGACGCCGACTTCGCCGCCCATCAGGTGCGCCAGCTCGCGGCAGATCGACAGCCCCAGGCCGGTGCCACCGAAGCGGCGCGTGGTCGATTCGTCGGCCTGCGTGAAGGGCCGGAACAGCCGCGACTGCACCTCGGGCGAGATGCCTTCGCCGCTGTCGTGCACCTCGATGCGCACCTGGTCTCCGTGGCGACGCGCCAGCATGCGCACCTCGCCCCGCTGGGTGAACTTGACCGCGTTGCTGAGAAAGTTGCCGACGATCTGGCGCACGCGCAGCGGGTCGCCCCGCACCGCGCCTTCGGCGTCGGATTCGATGTGCAGGTGCAGCGCCAGGTCACGCCCCTGGGTCAGCGTGCCGTAGGCGCGGCACACCGCGCGCAGCAACTCGCCGAGGTCGAAGCTGGTGGTCTCGATCTGCAGCTTGCCGGCTTCGATCTTCGACAGGTCGAGGATGTCGGAGATGATGCCGGTGAGCGATTGCGCGCTCTCGGAGATCTGGTCCAGGTACTGGCTGCGGCGCTGCTCGTCGATGTCGGGCGAACGCGCCAGGTCGGCCAGGCCCAGCATGCCGTGCAGCGGCGTGCGCAATTCGTGGCTGGTATTGGCCAGGAAGGCACTCTTGGCGCGGCTGGCGGCCTCGGCGGCATCGCGTGCACGCGCCAGCGTGGCCTCGAACTCGCGCCGGTCGGTCACGTCCTGCACGATCCACAGCGTGCCGCCCTTGGACGGATGGTCAGGGTCGATCGGCTTGCCGATCACGCGCCCGATGAAGCTGCTGCCATCGCGACGCCGGCATTCGGTGTCGAGCTCGATCTGCTCGCCCAGCGCCAGCCGCGGTCCCAGCTGCGCGCCCAGGTCGTCATAGGCCTGGTCGCTGGTCCAGACCACGCGTGCCGGCTGGCCTACCAGGCCTCCTGGCGGCCAGCCGTAGATCTGCTCGAAGAAGGGGTTGGCCAGCACGAAACGACGCTCGCGCGTGACGGCGATGCCGATCGCCGCGGTCTCCAGGATGGCCTCGCGCTCGAGCCGCGTGCGCTCGGTGGCGGTGACGTCGCGCGCGTTGATCACCAGGTATTCGCGCCGGTCCATCGCGAAGCGCGCGCCCGACACCCGCATCAGCACCGGTGCTCCGGTCTTGGTGACGAAGGTGGTGACCAGATCCTGCACCTGGCCGTGTTCGCGCAACCGGGCGACGAAGTCGTCGCGCACCGCACCGTCCTGCCAGATGCCGAGCTCGATCCAGGTGCGGCCCACCACCTCGGCCGAGCTGTAGCCGGTGATGCGCTCGAAGGTCTGATTGACCATTGCATAGCGGCTGGTCGCCAGGTCCGACAGCGTGATGACGTCGGGGCTGGTGGCCACCAGGTGAGACAGCATGGCCTCGCTGCGGCGCACGGCCTCTTCGGCGGCACGCCGTTCGGTGTCGTCGACGTAGATCGAGAGCACGGCCGGGCCGTCGTCGGCCTCGACGCGCACACCGGTGGCGCGCACCGAGACCCGGCGGCCGACTCGGCCGGTGATGCGAAAGTCGGTCACCGGCAGCCCCTTGCCCGGCGGCAGATGGTCAAGCTCTTCGATGCGTCGACGTGCGCGCTCGCGCGAATCCCCGCTTTCGTAGCTGGCCAGCAGGTCGCGGCCGATCATCGCGCTCAGCGAGTCGTAGCCGAACAGGGCCACGCCGGCGGCGTTGGCGTCGATCACGCGTCCGGCGCGGTGCATCACCAGTGGCGTGGGGATGCGCGAAAACAGCTCCTGGTAGCGCGTTTCGGTGGCCACCAGGGCCTGGCGCGCGTGCAGATCGGCGGTGACGTCGCGCACCACGCCCCAGTAGCCGCCAAAGACCCCGCGGTCGTCGAAACGCGGCTCGCCGCTGGCCATCAGGTGGCGCACCGTGCCGCTGGGGCTGCGCCACTGGAAGGACAGGTCACGAAACGGCACCCGGGTGTCGAGGTCGGCCTGCAGCAGGTCGAGCGTTTCGTCGTCGCAGCTGAACTGCGGCAGCTCCCAGGGCGTCTGCCCCAGTCCGTCGGCCGCCGACAAGGCCTGGCTGCGGCCGCGCTGCGAGTTCGCGGCCACCAGCTGGTACTTGTCGTCGATCTCCCAGTAGGCGTCGGCAGCGATGCCCAGCAGGCTGCGAAAGCGGTGCTCGCGCTCGTCGGCGGCGCGCATGTGGCGTGCCACCACACCCGAGATCATCAGGCCGCCCAGCACGCCGCCGCCCAGCACCAGCAGGTGCACGGCCAGCCGCGTCAGCGAACTGGCATGCGGCAGCGGGACAACCGTCAGTGCCGACGACCAACCGGGCGCCGCATACACGGCCAGCAGCGCCAGCGCCATCAGCGCCGCCACCGAGAGCGCCAAGCGGCGTCGCGCCAGCGCACACATCAGGCAGGCCAGCAGCCCGTACATCGACAGCCCGGGCCCGCCCAACCCCCAACCGACGAGCAACGCGCTCAAGGCGACCACCAGCACCGTCAGCGTCACCACCCCGGCCAGTGCCCATTCGATGCGGCGCGGCGACACCCGCGTGGCCAGTGCGCCAAGGACGGTGATCAGCGCATAGCCGGTCACCAGGGTCCAACGCTGTGCCTCGGGCAGGCCGGTCGAAAACAGACCGATGATCAGCGCGCCTACGGCGCCCATCACCGCCAGCGTGGCGAACAGGTAGCGCGACACCATCGGCTGCACGCTGGCCCGGGCCCGACCCAGGTCGCTGCCGGGTCGCAGCGGCGGCATCGGGCCGAGCAGGGACTCGGGGCTTTCGGTGACGAGTGATTCGTCGATCAGCGTGTCGGTACTCAAGCGTGGACCTTCATGACGCGCACGCTGCCGGGCCCCCACAGGCCAGCCGGCAGCCCGGCGGAAGGCGCCAGGCGCAGACCCTACCGCGTTGCCGGGCCCCTGCCTATTGTGTCCCGAGCCAGCGCCGTGGCGGGGCCGCGCTCACCCCCGAATCGGGCGGGCAAGCTGCAGTTCTTCGCGCGCGGCCTGGGCCACGCGGCGCGCCGCGGCCGCGAAGTCGTCGCCCGCGCTGGCGTACAGCACCGCACGCGACGAACTCACCAGGATCGCCCCCTGGGTGCCACCCGCGGCATCGCCGCGCCAGCCGGCACGCACCGTGGCCGCGGCGTCGCCGCCCTGCGCCCCAATGCCCGGGATCAGCAGCGGCAGTGTCGGCGCCAGCTGGCGCACCCGCTCGACTTCGCGTGGGTAGGTGGCGCCCACCACCAGGCCGAGCTGGCCGTTGCGGTTCCAATCATGCGCGGCCAGGCGGGCGATGCGCTCGTACAGCAGCTCGCCGGTCGCCAGCGACTGCGCCTGCAGGTCGTCGCCGCCCGGGTTGGACGTGCGGCACAGCAGGAACAGGCCCTTGCCGTCCCAGCGCAGGTAGGGCTCGATCGAGTCGAAGCCCATGAACGGCGACAGCGTCAGCGCGTCGGCCCGATAGCGCTGGAACGCCTCAAGCGCGTACTGCTCGGCGGTGGCGCCAATGTCGCCCCGTTTGGCATCCAGGATCACCGGCACCTCGGGCGCCACGCGGCGGATGTGCGCCAGCAGCTGTTCCAGCTGATCTTCGGCGCGATGCGCCGCGAAGTACGCGACCTGCGGCTTGAAGGCGCAGACCAGGTCACGCGTGGCATCGACGATGGCGGCGCAGAACTCGGCGATGCGCGACGCGTCGCCCTTCCAGTCGCCGGGAAAGCGCGACGGCTCAGGGTCGAGCCCGACGCACAGCATCGATTGGTTGCGTTGCTGGGCCGCGGCCAGTTGGTCGGTGAAGCGCATGGGCGAGCCTGATCGGAAAACGGACGTCGTTCTTCAGACCCGCCGCGCCAGTGTGGCCGCCAGCCCGGTGTAGCCGGCGGGCGTCAGCACCTTCAGCCGCTCGCGCTCGGCCGCGGGCAGTTCGACCAGCGAATCGACGAAGGCGACGATGGCGTCGCGTGTCATGGCCTTGCCGCGCGTGTAGTCCTTCAGCCTTTCGTAGGGGTCTGGCAGGCCGTGGCGGCGCATCACGGTCTGGATCGGCTCGGCCAACACCTCCCAGGCGGCGTCGAGATCGGCGGCCAGCGCCGCGGCGTTGAGCTCGAGCTTGTCCATGCCGCGCGACAGGCTGACGCAGCCCAGCAGTGCATGGCCCAGTGCCACGCCCATGTTGCGCAGCACCGTGCTGTCGGTCAGGTCGCGCTGCCAGCGGCTGATCGGCAGCTTCTGGCTCAGGTGCGTGAGCAGCGCATTGGCGAGTCCGAAGTTGCCTTCGGCGTTCTCGAAGTCGATCGGGTTGACCTTGTGCGGCATGGTCGACGAACCCACCTCGCCGGCGCGCGTGCGCTGCTTGAAGTAGCCCAGCGAGATGTAGCCCCAGACGTCGCGGCACCAGTCGATCAGAATGGTGTCGGCACGCACCACGGCGTCGAACAGCTCGGCCAGGCCGTCGTGCGGTTCGATCTGCGTGGTGTAGGGGTTGAAGGCCAGGCCCAGGCGGTCTTCGACGACCCGGCGGCTGAAGGCCTCCCAGTCGAAGTCGGGCCAGGCCGCCAAGTGCGCGTTGTAGTTGCCCACCGCACCGTTCATCTTGGCAGGCAGCGCCACCACGGCGATGGCTGCGCGCGCACGGCGCAGCCGCGCCAGCACGTTGGCTGTCTCTTTGCCCACCGTGGTGGGGCTGGCGGTCTGGCCGTGGGTGCGGCTGAGCATGGGCACCGCGGCATGGGCATGGGCCATGGCCTGCAGCTGGTCGCACAGGCGGTCCAGCGCGGGCAGCAGCACCTGGTCGCGCGCGGCCTTGATCATCAGCGCATGGCTGGTGTTGTTGATGTCCTCGCTGGTGCAGGCGAAGTGCACGAACTCGGCCACCGGGTCGAGTTCGGCATGGCCCTTGATGCGCGACTTGATCCAGTACTCGACCGCCTTCACGTCGTGGTTGGTCGTCTTCTCCAGGTCCTTGATGGCCTGCGCGTCGGTCTCGGCAAAACGCAGCACCAGTTCGCGCAGCAGATCGCGCGCCGCCTCCGACAGCGGCCGGAATTCATCGAAACCAGCGTCCGACAGGGCGATGAACCATTCCACCTCGACCTGCACGCGGCAATGCATGAGGCCGAATTCGGACAGCAGCGGGCGCAGTGGCGCCACAGCCGCAGCGTATCGGCCGTCGAGCGGTGACAGGGCGGACAGTGAAGAAGAGCTCATCGGACAGCGGGGACCGGGAAACCCGGATTCTAGATTCGGTCGATCTGGCCGATCGGCCGACGCCGGGCTTGCTAACCTCTCGCCCGGTCTTACGCCCCCCAAGCCCAAGCCCAAGCCCATTCCCCACCAAGGAGTTTTCATGCCCATTCACCGCCGCCAAACGCTGACCCTGGCCCTGGCCACCCTGGCCTGTACCAGCCTGCCCGCTCTGGCCCAATCCAAGCTCAAGGTCGCCGCGATCTACACCGTGCCGGTCGAGCAGCAATGGGTCAGCCGCATCGACAAGGCGCTGAAGGCCGCGGTCGCGCGCGGCGAGATCGAGTACGTGTTCAGCGAGAACGTCAGCAACGCCGACTACGAACGCGTGATGCGCCAGTACGCCGAGACCGGTCATGCGCTGGTGGTCGGCGAGTCGTTCGCGGTCGAAGCCGCGGCGCGCAAGGTGGCCAAGGACTACCCCAAGGTCAGCTTCCTGATGGGCAGCAGCGGCAAGCCGCAGGCGCCCAACTTCGCGGTCTTCGACAACTACATCCAGGAGCCGGCCTACCTGAGCGGCATGATCGCCGGCGGCATGAGCAAGAGCGGCAAGATCGGCATGGTCGGCGGCTTTCCGATCCCCGAGGTGAACCGCCTGATGAACGCCTTCATGGCGGGCGCGCGCGAGACCAACCCCAAGATCCAGTTCACGGTCAGTTTCATCAACAGCTGGTTCGACCCGCCCAAGGCCAAGGAAGCCGCGTTCGCGATGATCGACAAGGGCGCCGACGTGATGTACGCCGAACGCTTCGGCGTCAGCGACGCGGCCAAGGAACGCAAGGTGCTGGCCATCGGCAACGTGATCAACACGCAGGCCCAGTACCCCGACACCGTGGTCGCCAGCGCCTTGTGGAACATGGAACCCACCATCGACGCCGCGCTGAAGGCTGTCAAGGCCGGTCAGTTCAAGGCCGAGGACTACGGCAAATACTCGTCGATGAAGTTCAAGGGCTCTGAACTGGCGCCGCTGGGCAGCTTCGAGAAGAAGGTGCCGGCCGCCTTGGTGGCCAAGGTCAGGGCGCGCGAGAAAGACATCGCCGACGGCAAGTTCAGCGTCAAGGTCGACGACCGCCAGCCCAGCGCCAAATGAGTGTGGGCGGGTTCAGGTGAGCAGCGCCCACAGCGCCAGCCCCACCGTCACCAGCGCCAGCGTCATCAGGTAGAGCAGGCTGATCACGCTGGCGCGCAGCAGACGCGCCCACCAGCGCCCGCCGTACACGCGGCGCAGCGCCAGCCAGCCATAGATGGGCACGGCGAGCATGGCCATGCCCTTGAGCGCGCTCAGCCCCGGCACGGCCAGCGCCAGTGCCAGGAACCAGAACGTGTGCAGGTGCAGCGCGAACACCAGGTGTTCGGTGTAGCGCAGCCTGCGGTCGATGTAGACCAGCTTGAGCCACAGCGCGAACGCCGGCAGCATCACGAACATCGCACCGCCGATCTGCCCGAGCACGCGCTGGCTCCATTGCTGCATCTCGCGCTGCAGGCCCTTGGGGTCGACATCGAGCCGGCGCTGCAGGCGATGACACACCCAGCCGGGCAGGCCGGTGCAGAAGAAGTGGCCATCTTGCACGCCGGCACGCCCGCCGCCGATGTCGAGCGAGAACGCGTTGCTGCCGCGCTGGGCGTCGAGATTGACGTCGATCTTGACCGCGCCGTCGGGTCCGGTCGCCAGGGTCAGGCGAATCAGCAGCAGCACGACGACGCTGATCGTCAGGTACAGCCGCAACGGCAGCACGTAGTGCTTGCGCTGCCCGGCCAGGTAGCGGCGCGTCAGCTCACCGGGCCGTGTCAACAGCAGTCGCAGCGTGCGCCATAAAGCGCCTTCGGTGGCCAGATAGGCGCCACCGAACTGCTGCGCGAACTCGACCAGGGTCGGCGGCCGCACGCGCGTTTCCTGCCCGCATTGCGGGCAAAAGCGCGGTGGCGGTTCAGCCAGGGCCTGCGCGCAATTGGGGCAGGCCGAAGTCAGAGTGACGGGGCCGTCTGACATGCGTCAGCGGGTCGACTTCGGCCCCGTCACAGCCTCAGCGGGCTGACTTCTTCGCCGCGACGCGCTTGGCGGCCGGCTTCTTCGCTGCCGCTGTCTTGGCAGCGGCTTTCGGTGCCGCCGCGCGCTTGACGGCCACTTTGCCTGCGGGCTTGGCGGCAGGTTTGGCGGCCGACTTGACCGCAGCCTTGGCCTTGCCTTGTACGCCCATCGCCTTCTTCAGCGCAGCAGCTTCCTTCTCGATCGCACGCCGCAGCGCCTTGCCCTTGCGTTCGACGCTGGCCTGCACCGAAGCCAGTTGCTTGGTCGCCTTGCGCCGCGCGGCTTCGAGCTTCTTCTCGGCAGCCTGCACGGCCTTGCCGGCCGCCGCCGCTGCCTTCTTGGCGCCGGTCTGCGCCTTCTGGTGCTGCAGTTCGGCCAGCTTGACCAGCTTGCTCAGTTCGCGCTGCGCGTCGTTGCGTCGGGTCATCACCTTCTTCTTGGCCTTGCTCAGGCTGGCCGACAGGGCGTCGCCCATCGCGTCGACCTTGTTCATCAGAGCATTGCCAACCTCTTTCGAGGCATTGCCCAGGTGCTTGCCAGCGATCGCCAGGTCCGACTTCGCGGCCTTCTTGGTGGTTTTGCGGGTTGCCATGTCTATCCTTCAGAGTTGCCAAACGGAGCCCTGAGTATCGACGCTGCAGCAGCCAGAAACGGCCGCAGCTCGCCCTCGGCCCCAGAATGTGGCCATGCCCGCACCGCCTTTGTTGCGCCTGAACAGCATCCGCAAGCGCTTCGGGTCCCTGCTGGCCAATGACGACATCTCGCTCGACCTGCAGCGTGGCGAGGTGCTGGCGCTGCTGGGCGAGAACGGCGCCGGCAAAAGCACGCTGGTGTCGATCCTGTTCGGGCACTACGTGGCCGACGCCGGCACGATCGAGATCGACGGCCAGCCGCTGCCGCCCGGCCGGCCCAGCGCGGCACTGGCCGCCGGCATCGGCATGGTGCACCAGCACTTCACGCTGGCCGACAACCTGAGCGTGCTGGACAACGTGATGCTGGGCACCGAGCCGCTGTGGCGGCCCTGGTCGCAGCGCCGCGCCGCGCGTGCGGCCTTGCTGCAGACGGCACAGCGTTTCGGCCTGGCGGTGAACCCCGACGCGCCGGTGGGCAGCCTGTCGGTCGGAGAGCGCCAGCGCGTCGAGATCCTGAAGGCACTGGTGACCTTCGGCCGCAAGCAGGGCGCGCGCATCCTGATCCTGGACGAACCGACCGCGGTGCTGACGCCCCAGGAAAGCGAGTCGCTGTTCGCGTCGCTGGCGCAGATGGTGCAGGCCGGACTGGGCGTGATCTTCATCAGCCACAAGCTCGACGAGGTGCTGCGCGTGTCGCAGCGCATTGCGGTGCTGCGCAGCGGGCGCCTGATGGCGGTGCTGCCCGCAGCCGGTGCCGACAAGCCGATGCTGGCCGAAGCCATGGTCGGTCGCCCGGTGGCCGCGGCGATCAAGCACACGCGCGAGCCGGGTGCCGTGGTGGTCGAGCTGGGCGCCGCCAGCGTGCGCGACGATGCGGGCCGCTCGCTGCTGGCCGGCCTGAACCTGCGCCTGCGCGCGGGTGAAGTGCTGGCCGTGGCCGGCGTGGCCGGCAATGGCCAGCAGGCGCTGGCCGAGCTGCTGTGCGGCGAACGCGCGTTGCACCAGGGCACGCTGATGGTCGACGGTCGCGCGCTGCCGGCAAGGCCGCGTGAATGGGTGCGCGCCGGTGTGGCACGCATCCCCGAAGACCGGCATGCGGTGGGCGTGGTGGCTGACCTGCCGCTGTGGGAGAACGCGGTGCTCGAACGTTATGCCGCACCCGCCTTCGCGCGCCACGGCCTGATCGACCGCCGGCGCGCGATGGCGCATGCGGCCGATCTGGTGCAGCGTTTCGACGTGCGCGGCACCGAGTCGGCCGGCCTGCAGACGCCCACGCGCAGCCTGTCGGGCGGCAACATGCAGAAGCTGATCCTGGGGCGCGCGCTGGCCGGTGACCCCGACCACCCCGGCCCGCCACGGCTGATCGTCGCCAACCAGCCGACCTGGGGCCTGGACATCGGCGCCGTGGCCTATGTGCATCAGCAGTTGCTGGACGCCTGCGCGGCCGGCGCCGCGGTGCTGCTGATCAGCGAGGATCTGGACGAGATCTTCGCGCTGGCCGACCGCATCGCGGTGATGCACCAGGGCCGCCTGGGGCCGGCGCGGGCACGCGCAGACTGGACGCTGGCCGCAATCGGGCTGGCGATGTCGGGCTCGGGTGTCGATCACGCGGCCGAGGTCGTCGATGCGGCTTGAACGACGGGCACAAACGTCGCGCCGGGCACTGCTGCTGGCGCCCGTCGGCGCGGTGCTGCTCACCCTGGCCCTGACCTCGCTGCTGGTGGCCTGGGCCGGCGCACCGATCGCTCGCGCCTATCTGCTGCTGATCGAGGGCGGCTTCGGCTCGCGCTTTGCCATCACCGAGACTTTGACCCGCGCCACGCCGCTGATCCTGACCGGCTTGTCTGCAGCGGTGGCCTTTAGGGCGCGGCTGTACAACATCGGCGCCGAAGGCCAGCTGTATGCCGGTGCGCTGGCGGCGGTGGCCGTGGGCGGGCTGCATGGCGGCGAAGGCCTGGCGCTGTCGGCCTGGCTGCTGTTCCCGCTGATGATCGCCGCGGCCATGCTGGCCGGCGCGCTGCTGCTGCTGGGCCCCGCGCTGCTGAAGAGCCGCTTCGGCGTCGACGAAGTGGTGACCACGCTGCTGCTCAACTTCATCGTCTTGCTGGCGGTGTCTGCATTGCTCGACGGCGCCATGAAGGACCCCGGCGCGATGGGCTGGCCGCAGAGCGTGGCGCTGAAGGACGAGCTTCAGCTGTCGCGGCTGCTGTCGCGCAGCCGCGTGCACACCGGGCTGCTGGCGGCGCTGGTGTTGAGCGTGGCGCTGTGGGCCCTGCTGCGCTTCACGACGCTGGGCTTCGAGATCCGCGCCGTGGGATCGGGGCCGCGCGCCGCGGCCTTTGCCGGCATGCCGGTGACGGCAGTCGGCGTCAAGGTGGCGCTGCTGTCGGGTGCGCTGGCCGGCCTGGCGGGTGCGGTGGAAGTGGCCGGCCGCACGGGCTATGTCACGCTGGACATGAGCCCGGGCTACGGCATGAGCGGCGTGGTGATCGCGATGCTGGCCATGCTCAACCCGCTGGCCGTGGTGGCGGCGGCGATCTTCGTCGCCGGCATGCTGGTCGGCGCTGACAGCATGAGCCGAGCCGTGGCCGTGCCGACCTACATCGCCGACGTGATCGTCGCCATCGCACTCATCTGCATGCTGGTGGCGACACTGCTGACGCAATACCGGATCCGACGATGAGCGAGGCGCTGGACCTGGTGGCGTCGCTGCCGTTCTGGGTGGCGGTGCTGCGCATCGCCACGCCGCTGATCCTGGGCACGCTGGGCGTGCTGCTGTGCGAGCGCGCCGGCGTGCTGAACCTGGGCATCGAGGGCATCATGGTTGCCGGTGCCTTTGCCGGCTGGGTGGCGGTGTACCAGGGCGCCGGCCTGTGGACCGGCGTGGCGGTGGCCGCAGCCACCGGTGCCGCCTTCGGTGTTCTGCACGCCGCACTCACCGTCAGCCTGGGGCTGTCGCAGCACGTGTCGGGGCTGGGCATCACGCTGCTGGCCACCAGCTTGTCGAGTTATGCCTACCGCGTCAGCTTTCCCAAGGTCGACAGACCGCCCACGATCAAGCCCTTTGCGCCGATGGCCGACCTGGGCCTGCCGGTGCTGAACGCGCAGACCCCGCTGACGCTGCTGGCCCTGTTGCTGGTGCCGCTGATGGCCTGGGTGCTGATGCGCACGCCGCTGGGGCTGGCCTGGCGCATGGTGGGCGAGAACCCGGCCGCGGCTGAAGGCCAGGGGCTGAACGTGGTGGCGCTGCGCTACGGCGCCATTGCCTGCGGGTCGGCGCTGATGGGCGTGGCCGGCGCGTTTCTCACGCTGTCGGCGTTCAACGCCTTCTACTTCAACATGGTCAACGGCCGCGGCTGGGTCTGCGTGGCACTGGTCGTGTTTGCCTCGTGGCGGCCGGGCAAGGCCTTGCTGGGCGCCCTGCTGTTCGCCTTCTTCGACGCGCTGCAGCTTCGGCTGCAGCAGGCCGACGGCGGCCTGCTGGGGCTGTCGCTGCCCTACCAGCTGTACCTGATGCTGCCCTACCTGATGGCGATCGTGGCGCTGGTGCTGGTGGCGCGCCGTGCCAGCTACCCCCAGGCGCTGATGAAGCCCTATCGCAAGGGCGAGCGGTAGTGCGGGCCGCGCACCGCATTCAGCCGGCGTCCTGCCGCTGCAGCGCAGCCTGCAACGCCTCCCGGTCCACTCTGGCAGCGCGCGGCGGCAGCAATTCGAGCACGCCCTCGCGGCGCAGCGCGCTGACGATGCGGCTGGCGGTCTCGATCGTCATGTCGAGCATGGCGCCGATGTCCTCGCGGCGCGGCAGCCAGATCAGGCCTTCGTCATCGCCGCCCAGGCTGTCCAGAGCCTGCAGCAGCTTCAGCAGCCGGCGGCGGGCGGCACCGGCCGTCAGCTCGGCCACCCAGCTCTCGGACGCTTCCAGTGCACGTTGCCAGCGCTGCATCAGCTCGCGCAGCATCTGCGGCTCGGCATCGCCCAGCGCGTCGATCAAATGGCGCGGGATGCGGCACAGCTGCAAGGGTGTGCAGGCGATGGCTTCGTCGGCATAGGGCCATTGCAGCAGGGCCTCCTGGCCGATCAGGTCGCCGCGCCCGGCCAGGCGCACGATGCGGCGGTGTCCGCCGGCGGTGACGCGTTCGAAGCGCACGATGCCGCTGCGCACGGTGTACACCGCGGCGCCGGCTTCGCCGCCGCCGTACAGGCGCTCGCCCTCGGCCAGCGACGGCGTGGCGATGTCGGCATGGATGCGCTGCAGCCCGTCGGCGTCGAGCACGCCGAACAGGGCCCGGCTGCGCAACTCGCAGGCCGAGCAGGCGCGTGCCTGCGGGTGCGTGGCAGGCTGCAGGTACAAGGGAATCACCGGCGTCAGCATGGCCGCTCCTGGTTATGGATCAGTCTACGCTGATGTTTGAAGCCGGCTGCCCGCCAGGGTGTGGCGGGTTCACCGAGGTCTTGATGAAGATCATGACCGTAAACCCCCCGCGGTACCAGACTGACCGATATCGCTGCAGCCCCGCTCGAAGCCGCGCACGCCCCATGAACACCAACACCCCCATCCCCAGCCCCGCCGCTGCCGCGGCGGCCACCCTGCCCGGCGACGCCGACGCCGACGCCGACAGCTCGGTCACCCTCGTTTCGCTGTACCAGAAGCAACGCAAGGTCTACGCGCGCGCGGTCACCGGCCTGTTTGCCCGCTGGCGCTGGGCGCTGGTGTGGTTCACGCAGGCGCTGTTCTACGGCCTGCCATGGCTGATGTGGAACGACCGCCAGGCGCTGCTGTTCGACCTGGTGTCGCGGCGCTTCTACATCTTCGGCCTGGTGCTGTACCCGCAGGACCTGATCTACCTGTCGGCGCTGCTGATGATCTCGGCCTACGCGCTGTTCCTGTTCACGGCGGTTGCCGGCCGGCTGTGGTGTGGTTATGCCTGCCCGCAGACCGTGTACACCGAGATCTTCATGTGGATCGAGCGCAAGTTCGAAGGCGACCGCCAGCGCCGCATGAAGCTCGACGAAGGCCCCTGGACCTTCAACAAGCTGTGGCGCAAGAGCAGCACGCAGCTGGCCTGGATCGCCGTCGGACTGTGGACGGGTTTCAGCTTCGTGGGCTACTTCACGCCCATTCGCAGCCTGGGCGCCAGCGTGGTGTCCCTGGGCCTGGGCCCGTGGGAGACCTTCTGGATCCTGTTCTACGGCTTTGCCACCTATGGCAATGCCGGCTTCATGCGCGAGCAGGTGTGCAAGTACATGTGCCCCTATGCGCGCTTCCAGAGCGCGATGTTCGACAAGGACACGCTGATCATCAGCTACGACCAGGGGCGCGGCGAACCGCGTGGTTCACGTTCGAAGAAGGCCGACTTCAAGCAGCTGGGCCTGGGCGAATGTGTCGACTGCGAACTGTGCGTGCAGGTCTGCCCGACCGGCATCGACATCCGCAAGGGGCTGCAGTACGAGTGCATCGGCTGCGCAGCCTGTGTCGACGTGTGCGACGGCGTGATGGACAAGATGGGCTACCCGCGCGGCCTGGTGCGCTACGCCACGCAGAACGGCCTGGCCCAGGGCTTCGACCGCAAGCAGATCCTGCGCCGCATCCTGCGGCCGCGCGTGCTGGTCTACACCGCCATCCTGTGGATCATCCTGGGTGCGTTCGCCTGGAGCATCGCGGTGCGCGACCCCTTCCGCGTCGACGTGGTGCGCGACCGCTCGTCGCTGGCGCGCGTGGTCGACGACGGCCGCATCGAGAACGTCTACCGGCTGCAGGTGATGAACAACGCCGAGCAGCAGCAGCGCTACCGCTTCACGGTCGATGGCCTGCCGGCGATGGTCATCACCGACCGTGCCGAGGTCACGCTGGGCCCGGCCGAGGCGCAGTGGTTCACGCTGCACGTGCAACTGCCGTTCGAGGGCGGCCGCCAGGCCGGCGCCGGCGCACATGCGATCCACTTCGAGATCGAACGCCTGCCCGCTCACGCCGGCGACCGCGTGGTGCGCCTGCGCGAGAAATCGACCTTCGTCGTGCCGCGCTGACGCCGCGACAGGGCCCGGCCCGGCGCGCCGGCCCTGTCACTCAGCGACAAGGGCCGGTGCTTGCGCAGCGGCCGGTACAAAGCCCTTGGGCAACCCCGCATCGGGCACAAAGCCGTACAGCGTCTCGCCGGGCAGCGCCGCCTGCACCAGGCGCCGCACCGCCAACAGGCGGTCGATGTCGATGCCGGTTCGATAGCCCATGGCTTCGAGCAGGAACACCAGGTCTTCGGTCACGATGTTGCCGCTGGCGCCAGGGGCGAAGGGGCAGCCGCCGATGCCACCCAGCGACGCGTCCAGCGTGGTCAGGCCGATGTCCAGCGCCGCCACCACGTTGGCCAGCCCCTGGCCGCGCGTGTTGTGCAGGTGCAGCCCGGTCAGCCGGTCGCGGCCCACGGCCGCCCATACCGCCCGCGTAAGGCTGCGCACCTGGGTCGGGTTGGCGTAGCCGGTGGTGTCGGACAGCCCGACCTCGTCGCAGCCGGCCGCCATCAGCGCCTCGGCCAGTTCGACCACCTTGCGTTCGGGCACCAGCCCTTCGATCGTGCAGCCGAAGGCCGTCGACAGCGCGCCCTCGAAACAGGGGCGGCGTGCGGCCGGCAGGCTGCGCAGCAACTCGCCGATGGCGCGTGCCTCTTCGATCACCTGCGCATGCGTGCGGCGCAGGTTCTTCAGGCTGTGGCTCTCGCTGCACGACAAGGGCAGCGTGATCTTGTGGGCGCCACATTCGATGGCACGCTGCGCGCCCTTGAAGTTGGGCACCAGCACGGCCACCGACAGGCCGTCGATCGTCAACGCATGCGCCACCAGTTCGGCCGTGTCGGCCAGCTGCGGCAGCAGTGAGGCCGGCACGAAAGAGCCGACCTCGATCTCACGCACACCGGCCGCGGCCTCGGCGCTGATCCAGGCCTTCTTGGCGGCGGTGGGCATCACCGCGGCAATGCTCTGCAGCCCGTCGCGCGGGCCGACTTCGCTGACCAGGATGTCGATCTTGGCTGCGGCCGTCATGCCTGGCTGACGAAGGCGTCGAGGATCTCGCCCGCGCCAGCGCACCAGACCTCGGGCTCGGCGCTCAGGGCGGCGAGCGCGGTTTCAAGATGCTTGATGCGGTGCGGCTGGCCCAGCACCCAGGGGTGGATGGACAGCGACAGGATGCGCCCGCCCTGCTCGCGCGCCTCGGCCAGCAGCATCTGGCCGGCGTCGATGACCTGCTGCGCCCAGGACGCCTCGGCGTGCTGGTTGTCCATGATGACGAAGCGGTCCTCGATCTCGGTCGGCAGCGGCATCGCCCACAGGTCGCCGTGGCGTGTGTGGAAGCGATAGGGCATGTCGTCGTTGACCCAGTCGCAGAAGTAGTCGATGCCGTTCGACTTCAGCAACTCGGGTGTGTTCGGGCTTTCGAGCCGGCCGGGGCTCAACCAGCCGCGCACCGGCTGGCCCGTGAGCGCGCGCAGCCGGTCCAGCGACCGCGCGATGGTGTCGGCCTCGGTGGCTTCGTCCAGACCGCCGGCGTGCGGCGTGTCCATGTTCCACGAATGACCCAGCACCTCGCCGCCGTGGTCGAGCACATCGCGCAACAGCCCCGGATAGCGCTCTGCCAGTTGCGCGTTGATGGCAAACGTGGGCTTGATGCCGTAGCGCTTGAAGGCGTCGAGAAAGCGGTAGATGCCGACACGGTTGCCGTAGTCGCGCAGCGTGAAGTGCCGCAGGTCCGGGTAGGGCATGGTCATCGAACCCGGCAGCTTCACGGGCTTGCCGGCCGGATTCATCGGAAAGTGCTGCAGGCTCACGTTGACCCACAGCGCCAGCTTCTTGCCGCCGGGCCAGGCCACGGGTTTGCGGGTGCTGAGCATCGACCACGCGTAGCGGTCGTGGTCCATGCCATAGCGGCGCTTCGGGTACACCATGCAATCGGGGTCAAGTGCCATGCTCAATGCCCCTTGTTGCGCGCGGCGATGTCGGCCGCGCAGCGGTCGTAGTCGTGCGCGAGAAAGTGCTCGGCAATCTCGCGGCCGGTGGTGACCCAGACGTCGGAATGACCGGTGACGTACTCCAGTGCCTCTTCGAAGGCCTTCAGCCGGTGCGGGCAGCTGACCTGGTAATTGTGCGTCGGGATGCACATCACGGTGCCCGAGTGTTCACCTTCGGCATACAGCCGGTCGAAGCTGTCCTTGATCATCTGCCCGTAGCGGCGCGGCTCGATCTTGTTGACGACGTAGACGATGGTGTCGTTGAGCTCCAGCGAATACGGCACCGACACGAAACGCTGCCCGCCACGCACCTTGACGGGCGTGGGCTGGTCGTCGTGAAACAGGTCGCAGGTGTATCTGCCGCCGAGTTCGGCAAACAGATCGACCGTCATTTCACTGTGCGACAGCGCCGGCGCCAGGTAGCCGGCAGGCATTCGTCCGACCGCACGCTCGATGGTCTCCATCGACTCGAGAATCATCGCGCGCTCCTGCGACTCGGACATGCCGTAGGTGTAGCGCGTGTTGTAGATGCCGTGCGTGAAGAACTCCCAGTCACGTTCCTTGCACAGCTCGATGATCTCGGGGTGGTGCGTGCACAGCGCGGTCGACAGCGAGATCGAGCCGCGGATGCCGTACTTCTCCAGCAGCTTCATCTGGCGCATGTGGCCGACGCGGTTGCCGTAGTCGCGAATCGAATAGCCCGGCACCGCCGGGTAGGGGTGGGGCCAGGCCGTGCGGGACGGGTTCTTCGGCGGATCGAGTTCGTAGAACTCGATGTTCGGCGCCACCCAGAGGGCCAGCCGCGCGCCGCCCGGCCATTCGATCTTGGGCCGGTCGCGGTAAGGCCAGTAGTCGTAGTAACCGGTGTCTTGTCTCATCGGGGCCTCTTGCGGAACTTGGCAAGTGCGGTGGCGGAAACGTGCTGCAGGGCGCCTATTTCGATGACGCCACCGTGCGGTCCAGCCAGTCCTGCGTCTCGGCCACGTCGACGACATCGGCGTACTTCAGCATCAGGTCGGTCAGGTTGGCGAAGTGGTAGCTCTCGTGCTTGTCGGCCACGCACTGCTCGGGCACGATGGTGCGGTAGCCGCGCGACAGCGAGTCCACGGCGGCGGCGCGCACGCAGCCCGAGGTCGAACCCCCGGTAATGACGACGGTGTCGCACTGGTGCCAGACCAGCAGCGACTGCAGCGGCGTCTCGAAGAAGGGCGACGGCATGCGCTTGCAGTACACCAGGTCGCGGCCGCGTTGCACGTCACAACGCTCGTCGAGTTCGGCGCGTCGCGATCCGTGCTTGATGTTCTGCAGTGAATCGGGCGTGTTGGTGCGTGTGCCCCAGACGCCGGCATCCTCGGCCGATTCGGCATAGGCCACGTGGGTCCAGACCACGGGCCAACCGAGCTGGCGAAAGCGCTTGGCCAGCGCGTTGACGTGCTCGATCTGCTTCGGATCGGTTTCGTAGGCGGTCTTGAACTCGTCCGGTCGCGTGTAGGCGCGCTGGAAGTCGATGTTGACCAGCACCGCCTTCTTGCCGTAGCCGAAGCGGGCGCGGTTCGGGTTGGCCTTGACCTCGGCCCAGATCTCGCGGGCCGTCTTGTTGGACATCTCCATGAACGCACTCCGGTCAGCCGTTACGAGCCAGTTCGGTCAGCTCGTAGTAGGTTTGCATGTAGCCACCGACGGCACCCTTGAGGAAGACGTAGTCGCCATCGTCGGTGCACCACACGTCGTAGGGCGGATGCTCCTCGGGCAACTGGCCTGCGGTGTCGACGTAGCGAAAGTGCAGCGCATCGAAGCTGCCCGCAGCCACCGTGATGCGCTCGCGCCCGACGAATTCCAGGCCCCAGCCGGCGGCGAACAGCATCGGGCCGGTTGCTCCGCGGTGGTCGGGCGAGGTGAGCATCATGGTGGGATAGAACTCGCGCCCCGGGCCCTTCGCCAGGTCGTAGATGCACAGGCCCAGTGCGTCGCCGACGATCGGGTGCGCCCCCAGCCAGCGCACCCGCGCCGAGGTGGCGATGCGCTGCGTGATGCGCCCGTCACGCCGGTTGAAGGTCTCGCACTCGGCATGGTCGGCGGCAAAGCGGATGAGGCCCGTGCCCTCGTAGCGGTCGCCCACGCTCAGGCGCACCGAGCAGTCGATCGGGTAACGGTCCTTGTCCAGGCTGAGCACCACATCGCGGATCACGTTGGGCTCGTCGTCGATCTCGCAGTGCGCATGCAGCACCCGCACGCCGTCGCTCTGCTGGGTGAGGCTGAAGTACTCGCGCCCGCGCTCCTGCCCCAGCCGCTCGGGCTTGTTGCTGGTGTAGCGGATGGCGCCTCGAATCGTGCGGTGTTTCATGGCTGCGGGTGGCGGTCAGAACGGTTTCGTGGCGCCCAGGAAGGCGACCGACAGGATGATGATCCAGTACAGGTAGGCGATCAGCTTGCTGCGGCGCAACTCCTTCTCGAGCTTCGCTTCGACCTCGGCATTCGGACCCTGCGCCAGCACCCGGAACATCACCGTCCAGTCACGCATCACGAAGCGCAGGTACAGGCCGATGCACAGCGCGCCCGAGTACAGCAGGATCTTGGCCGAGTACCAGAGCTGGCCGGCGGCGGTGCCGAAGGGCCCGAATCCGAGCAGCGAGCCGATCGAGCAGATCATCAGCGCCGGAATGACGAAGAAGCGCACCGCCTCATCGATCTTCGTCAGCCGGATGCCGGTGTCGGTGTCGCGGTGGAAAAAGGCCGCCAGGCACAGCCCCCACCACGACAGCGCCAGCACCCACATGCCCGTCAACCAGGCGCCGCCCAGCGGCTGCACGCGCCAGAAGAAGCCCATGTGCAGGCCCAGCGGCAGCAGCAGGATGATGCCCGAGCGGGCCAGGATGTCGATGCGATAGGCGGTCTGCATGTGACGCCTGCGCTCTTCCATCGACAACTTGCGGTCGACGACGTAGGTCGAGGAATTGAACACGCCCCATTCACCGCCCAACCAATAGACCATGCAGACGATGTGAAGCCAGCGCAGCACCGGCAGAGTCGTAATTTCCATGTTTCTTGTCTCTTTGAATCAAATCTGGCTGGGCCACATTGCTTGATCCCCGCCGGGCGGGGGTGGGGGCCGAAGCCTCCGGCTCAATGCTCGTGGTCGTGACCCTGACCGTCGCCGTGGTGGTGATGGCCGCCCTCGCCATGGCTGTGCGTGAAGGCCTGCTTGGGGTCGGGTTCGCGCGACGCGTACGAGCCGCCCATGCGCGGCATGGTCTGCTCGAAGTCCTCGGGCCCGTGCGGATGGTTGTGGCTGTTGCTGACCATCCACTGGTAGAGCTGGGGGTCGCGCTGCGACAGCCTTGCAGCGGCACGCTGCTGGTTCTCGTCGACCGTGGCCCAGGGGTTGTAGTGGAAGTGGTTGAAGAGCTTGGAGTCGACCCGGCCCAGCGCCACGCAGCCCAGTTCGCTGGCGAACGCACCGTGGCTGATGTAGGCCGGGCGCCAGAAGTAGCCGCCGGTGGGCACGGTGCCGAACTGCATCATCCACGAGTCGCCCCACAGGTGGTAGGACTCCTCGGCGCAGTCGTGGTAGGAGATGTTGTCCTGCCAGAAGTGCGGCGTCATGCAGTACAGGAACGTCAACGCATGCGTGCGGTCGTTGAAGTTCAGCAGCTTGATCATGCAGCCCGACGTCACCGAAGGCTTGGTGATGTTGCCCGCCGCCCACGCCACGTCGTTGTACGAGTCGGTCTGGTGAAAGCGGTCGACGCGGCACAGCGGGTGGTTGGTATCCGACTCGACCAGGCTGGGCTCGCCGGTGTTGTACATCATCAGCAGCAGACAGCCCTTGGGCGACGACATCGCAGGCTGCGAATAGCCGGCGGGGAAGAACACGTAATGCCCTCGGCCCACCTTCTTGTTGCCGAGCTGCAGTTCGCCTTCCATCACCAGCACTTCGAGCTCAGACCAGCTGAAGCCCGGCTTCTGGCTGTAGCCGGCATCGAGCTGCACGGTCATCGTGCACGCGCCGGAGTCGGTGTCCAGGCTGAGCATCTTGTAGTGCATGCCGCTGCCGAAACCCTTCATGGTCATCTTCTTGAAGGGGACGTCGCGGTCGCAGAATGGTTCGATATGGGGGCGTGCCATGATGGAATCTCCAGGTGGATGCGGGCTGTGCGAAAGGTCAGTACACGACCTTGTGCGGGCCTTCGGGCCGGATCGGGATGTCGGCCAGCGGGATCTTCACGCGCATGTCACCGTCGACGTTGAAGCCGCGCTCCTGGATGCGCTGCAGGAATTCCGCGTACCAGATTTCCCGCTGCGGGCTCATCTCGTCCATCGCCTTCACGATGGCGTTGTAGCGCAGCTGCTGCTCGCCGATTTCGGCCTTCAGCCATTGCGCCTGCTCGGCGCTGCGCTCGTGAGGAATGAAGAGGTTGTGAAACGTCATGTTCCTGACTCCTTGGGGTTGGGGTTCGACAACGGCAGCGCCGGTGTCAGCCGGGTTGACTCAGATCTGGCGGGCCTGGTCTTTCCAGTAAGGCTCGCGCAATTGCCGGTGCAGCACTTTGCCCGTGGCATTGCGGGGCAGCGTCTGCACGAAGTCGATGGTCTTGGGTTTCTTGTAGCCCGCGATGCGTCCGTCGCACCAGTGGATGAGCTCGGCCGCCGTGGCGCTGTGCCCGGGGCGCAGCACGACCACCGCCTTGATCGCCTCGCCCCACTCGACCGACGGCACGCCGATGACCGCCACCTCGTAGACCGCGGGGTGCTGCTGCAGCACGCGCTCGACCTCGGACGGGTAGACGTTGAAGGCGCCGGTGACGATGAGATCCTTCTTGCGGTCGACCAGGTAGACGTAGCCGTCGTCGTCGATGCGCGCCATGTCGCCGGTGAACACCCAGCCGTCGCGGATGTTCTCAGCCGTGGCTTCGGGGTTGCCCCAGAAGCCGGCGATGTTGGCTTCGGTGCGCACGCCGATCTCGCCCACCGTACCGGGCGGCAGCGGCTGGCCCTGCTCGTCGAACACCATCACTTCCACCGCCACCTGCGGCTTGCCGCAGGACAGCAGCCGATGCGCGAACGCCGGATCGTTGAGCGCCTGTTCATGGTCGGCGGGTTCGAGCACGGTGCCGGCGGTGCCGGTCTCGGTGGATGCAAAGGTCTGGCGGAAGCGGCAGCGCGGCAGCTTGCGCCGCGCCTCCATCAGCACCGGCACCGGAATCGGCGAGCCGCCGTACAGGATGGTGTCGAGCGCGCTCAGGTCGTAGCGGTCGAAGTCCTCACGGGCCAGCAGGCGCTGGATGGTCGTCGGCACCAGGTTGGTGAAGGTGATGCGTTCGCGCTCGAGCGTGGCCAGTGCCTGCTCGGCGTCGAAGTTGACGATCACACTGGTCGAGCCCACGTACAGCGCGCAGTAGATGCCTGCCGTGCCCGCCGCCGAGTACAGCGGAGAGGGCAGCATGACGCGGTGCGTGCCGCGGCTGCCGATGGCATGCACGTGCACGAACATGCCCAGCAGCGTGCTGCCATGGGTGTAGGTGGCGCCCTTGGGAAACCCGGTCGTGCCGCTGGTGTACAGCAGCATCGACGGCTCATCGTGCCGCAGCGGCTGGTCCAGATCGGGCTCGGCGTCGCTGCTGCTTTGCAGCAGCGACTCGCAGTCGATGACCGCCGGGTCGCCGGCATCGATGCCGATCAGCAGGGTGCAGCCGGGAACGTCGGCCAGCGCCTGGCGAGCGGCCACCAGTTCGGGCCTGGCCACGATCAGCGCGCTGGCGCCGGCGTTGTTCAGGATGTAGGCCACCTCGGGCGGCGACAGCCGGTTGTTCACCGTGACCGTGATCGCACCGAGCTTGGCCAGCGCGAACGAGGCCTCCACCCACTGGTGGCTGTTGCGCGCAAAGATGCCGACGCGGTCGCCACGCTTGACGCCGAGCCCGCGCAGACCGTTGGCAAAACGGCAGCAACGCGCGTTGACCTCGCGCCAGGTGAGCCGGGTGTCCTCGAACACCAGCCCGAGCTTGTTGCCAGACACCTGCGCGTTGCGGCGCAACAGGTCGCCCACACCCGACAGGCCACCGAAGATGCCCACTGCCGTGCTCACGGTCGAATCCTCGTCATCATGGCGCCCATGCCTGCCTACTGGACCGCACGATCGAGCCGCAGGGCCGCGATGCGCGTGTCGTCGTAGCCCAGGGTCTGCCGCAGCACGGCTTCGGTGTGCTCACCCAGCTTGGGCGGCGGCGTGACCTTGCCTGCCGTGTCGCCCGAGAATTTGACCGGATTGCCCGGCATGCGGACGGTTTCGCCGTTGTGCAGCGGCACGTCGATCACCATGTCGCGCGCCAGCACCTGCGGATCGGACAGCGCCTGCGCGAAGTCGTTGACCGGTGCACAGGGGATGCGCGCCTCGCGCAGTCGCGCCAGCCAGTGCTGCGCCGTGCCCTTGAGCATCTCGTCCTGCACGATGGCGTCGATGCGCTCGCGATCTGCCAGGCGCGCGGGTTGCTCCAGGTAGGCCTCGCCGTTCAGCTCCTCGCGGCCCAGCATGTCGCGGAACTTGACGAAGAAGGCGTCGCCGATGCAGGCGACGATGATGTGGCCCGTCTGCGTGCGGTAGGTGTTGTAGGGCACGTGCACGAAGTGGCTGTTGCCGATGCGCTCGGGCACCTCGCCCGACATCAGGTGCATCGTGGCCATGTAGTTCAGCAGCGAGATCTGCACGTCGAGCATCGAGACGTCGACATGCCGCCCGCGGCCCGAGGTCGCGCGTTCGGTCAGCGCGGCCAGCACGCCGATGACGCCGAACACACCGCCGCCCAGGTCGCCGATGGGGATGCCCGAACGCACCGGGTCGCGGTCGGCAAAGCCCGTGATCGACATGCCGCCGCCCATGCCCTGCACCACCTGGTCGAAGGCCGGTCGATCGGGTTCGGGCCCGGTCTCGCCGAAGCCCGACACCGAGCAGGTGACGATGCGCGGGTTGATGGCGGCCAGCGTGTCGTGGTCGATCTTCAGGCGCCGCGTGACCCCGTAGCCGAAGTTGTCGAACACCACGTCGGCCCGGCGCACGAGGTCGTAGAACACCTCGAGCCCGGTCTCGGACTTGAGGTCAATGCAGACGCTTTCCTTGCCCCGGTTGAGGGTCAGAAAGTATGCACCCATGCCTTGCCGCGAGAACTCGGCACTGCCGGACAACAAGGCGCGTGTTCCTTCACCGTGTTGCAAAGGTTCCACCTTGATCGTGCGTGCGCCCAGATCGGTAAGGATCATGGCGCCATAGGGCCCTGACAGCATGTGCGTCAGGTCCAACATCAGAATTCCCTGGAGTGGCTTCATCTTCTTGGCTTTGCGACCGTTTCAGCCGATGTACGGCTCCAGGGGGTTAGCAAGTTGCCTGCCAGCGCTGCGATCGGTTCGACTGGGCACCGTCAGGGGCAGACTCTTGGCGCGCCGATGGCGGCCGGATGAAACCGATCAAGGCCGGTCGGCATGCAGTGCATTGCGCTTGATGTCCTGCAGGGCCTGCTCGATCGTCACGACCTCGGCGTACTTGGCCTGCAGGTCGAACAGGTTCGCCTCTTGCGGGCGTGGGTCACGTTCGCCGCAGGCCTCACGCACGACATACGGCGTGAACCCGCTCTGCAGCGCGTCCAGCGCGGTAGCGCGCACGCAGCCCGAGGTGGAAAACCCGGTGATGACCACGGTGTCGATGCCGCCGGCCCTGAGCGTGGACGCCAGCGAGGTGCCGAAGAAGGCCGAGGCGTATTGCTTGGTGACGACGGTTTCGGTCGGCAGCGGTTGCAGCCCGGGCACGAAGGCACCCAGCGGCGAGCCGCTGACAAAACAGCGCAAGGCCGGCACCTTCTTGAAGAACAGGCCGCCGTCGCGACCCTGAGCGTCGTAGACCACGCACGTGAAGATCACCGGCACACCTGCCGCACGCGCCGCCGCCAGCAGGCGCCGGTTGGGCTCGAGCGCATCGACGAAGCCTGGCGCGAACAGCGGGCTGCCGGGCTCGACATACGCGGCCACCACGTCCACCACCAGCAGCGCAGGATGGCGGCCGAAGGGCAGCTTGCCAGCAAAACCGGCCTGCGCGTAGTCGGCCTGCAGGTCGACCGGATCAGAGGGGCTGGTGGTCATGATGCGAGGTGGAACATCGGGTTGCAGCACCGGCTGCGCGCTTGGGCACCGGCTGAAACAAGCGCAGCGGAAAGTTCGGACTAACGCTCGTAGCGCTGATACCGACCCAGGAACAGCAGCGAGATCGCACCGGCCATCAGCAGCGCGGCCGAGGTGCCGAGCACGGGACCGTAACTGCCGGTCTTGTCGAACACCTTGCCGAACACCACCGGGCCGATGCCGGCACCCAGCGCGAAGAAACCATACAGCGACCCGTAGATCGCGCTGTAGCCCTTCATGCCGAAGTAGCGCGCGACCAGGAAGGCCATCAGGTCGTACTCGACCCCGGCAGCAAAACCGATCAGAAAGATCGCCGCACCGGCCGCCGGCACGGTCATGCCGCCGTCCGCCATCAACCAGCACGACACCGCGGGCAGGCTCAGCATCACGAAGGCCACGCCAGGCGCCCAGAAGCGGTCGATCAGCCAGCCGCCGACGATGCGCCCGGCGATCACCGACAGGCCGATCAGCGCCACCAGGCTGACCGTGTCCTCACGCGTGAAGCCGGCCACCTTGAGAATGTTCTCCATATTCGGGATCGGGCCGCCGACGCCAAAGGAGACGCAGACGAAGGCGAAGGCCAGCACCCAGTAGCGCCACGACTTGAGCGCCTGGCCCAGCGTCATGCCCGGCGTGGCCAGCGTGCGCGCGGCAGATGCCCGGCGACGCTCATCGGCCGTGTCCGACTTGGCGCCCAGGTCGTGAAAGGCGAAGAAGGCAATCGGGAAGGCCAGCACCAGCGGCAGCATGCCGATCACGACGTAGGCGGTGCGCCAGCCGTAGGCCAGGATCAACCAGGCGGTAAAGGGTTTGATCAGGAAGCCGAAGATGCCCGTGCCGAGCAGCGAGAAGCCCAGCGCCAGGCCCTTGCGGGTGT
>Ga0073899_10000206_pt1 | contig 54009 bp, 46 predicted proteins | sample KloWWTmetaKNB5Ph_FD_88975 | JGI IMG/M metagenome (GOLD analysis project Ga0073899, IMG submission 88975) | Active sludge microbial communities from Klosterneuburg, Austria, studying microevolution and ecology of nitrifiers - Klosterneuburg... | ecosystem: Engineered > WWTP > Aerobic digester >... | reverse complement strand
TAGACGCGGGTGCAAACACCGCGGCGCTGCGGGCAGTTCTGCATCGCAGGCGACTTGGACTTCGTGACCTCGGCCTGACGGCCTTGGCGCACGAGCTGGTTGATGGTCGGCATAGGTAACTTGTTCCCGTTTGAAGTTACGCAGGTCCACGGTGGACCTTGTTTCTCTTCCCGTCCGCAGCTGGCGGCCCGCAATGAGTGCAGCATGAACGGAAAAGCCGAACATTATAGGGGCAAGGGGTGGAGGCCGGCAAGGCGTGACCTCACGGTAGGATCTTGGCGACCCCTGGCCGCACGGAATCGCACCGAAGAATCACACGAGGAGATCGCCTTGCCCGTCATCACCGAGATCGAAGATCTGCGCCAGCTGGCGCGCCGCCGTGTGCCGCGCATGTTCTACGAGTACGTCGACACCGGCTCCTGGACCGAGTCGACCTACCGAGCCAACGAGAGCGAGTTCCAGAAGATCAAGTTGCGCCAGCGTGTGGCGGTGAACCTGGAGCACCGGTCCACGGCAGCGACGATGGCCGGTGTGGACGTGCGCATGCCGGTGGCGCTGGCGCCCACGGGGCTCACAGGCATGCAGCACGCCGACGGCGAGATCCTGGCCGCGCGCGCCGCTGAGGCCTTTGGTGTGCCGTTCACGCTGTCGACGATGAGCATCTGCTCGATCGAGGACGTCGCCGCGCACACCAAGGTGCCCTTCTGGTTCCAGCTCTACGTGATGCGCGACCGCGACTTCATCGAGCGCCTGATCGATCGCGCCAAGGCGGCCGGCTGCGGCGCGCTGGTGCTGACGCTGGACCTGCAGATCATCGGGCAGCGCCACCGCGATCTGAAGAACGGCCTCTCTGTCCCGGCGCGCCCCACCTTGGCCAACCTGCTCAACTTGGCCACCAAGCCCCGCTGGTGCCTGGGCATGCTGGGCACGAAGCGGCGTCAGTTCGGCAACGTCATCGGCCACGTCAAGGGGGTGGACGACATGTCCAGCCTGGGGGCGTGGACCAACCAGCAGTTCGACCCCCGCCTGAACTGGGGCGACGTGGAGTGGATCAAGAAGCGCTGGGGCGGCAAACTGATCCTCAAGGGCATCCAGGATGTCGAGGACGCCCGCCTCGCGGTGGAAACGGGTGCGGACGCGCTCATCGTCAGCAACCACGGTGGTCGCCAGCTCGACGGTGCCCTGGCCAGCATCGAGGCCCTGCCGGCCATCGCTGCCGCGGTCGGGGATCGCATCGAGGTGCACATGGATGGCGGCATCCGCTCCGGCCAGGACGTGCTCAAGGCCTGGGCGTTGGGCGCGCGCGGCACGTACATCGGCCGGTCCTTCCTCTACGGACTGGGTGCGCTGGGCGAGGCGGGCGTCACCAAGGCCCTGGAGATCATCCACAAGGAGCTGGACCTGACGATGGCCTTTACCGGAAACACGCGGCTGACCGACGTGGGCCGGTCCATCCTGGTCCCGGGGACCTACCCGTTGCCAGGGGTTTGAGGCGGGCTTGCCTGTGCGGTGTCGGCCTGGGCCAGGGCCAGGTCAGTCCGGCACGAACCGGTCCACCGCGTCGGTGATCACCGCGTCGATGCCCCAGGCCAGCAGGGTTGCAGCGCGGTCGGCATCGTTGACGGTGTAGACCAGCGCCTGCATCCCGCGGGCGTGCAGGTCATCGATGGCCTGGGGGCCATCGACCAGTTGGTGGTTGAGCACCACGGCGCCGCAGCCCAGGCGCTCGGCCACGCCGAGGCAGTCGTCCCAAAGGCTGTCGAGCAGCAGGGCCCGGGGCAGTCCGGGGGCGTCTTGCAGCGCTGCCGCCAGGGACTCCGGTCGGAAGGAACTCAGCAGCGGCCAGGCAGCGTCGCCCGCCGCCACCGCGTCAGTCCACAGCCGCTGCACCGCCGCGGCGACGACCGCGCCGGTGCGCACCTCCTCACCCGGCGTGGGCTTGATCTCGACGTTCAGCGCCAGCCGGTTGGCCAGGCACCAGCGCGCGATGGCCTCCAGCGTCGGCGGCGCCTCGCCGGCATAGAGGCGGCCGTGCCAGGCGCCGGCATCCAGCCGCGCCAGGCGCGACCAGGGCAGGCTGCCCGCCACGGTGTCGGGCGACAGCGTGGGCTCCAGTCCGAGGCCGCTGGCCAGCGTGCGCGCCAGCGTGGCGTCGTGCAGCAAAAAGGGCACGCCGTCGGCGCTGAGCTTGACGTCGCATTCATAGGCGCGCCAGCCCAGGCTGGCGCCCAGCCGGAAGGCGGCCAGCGTGTTCTCGGGCGCGAGCTTGCCAGCGCCACGGTGGGCAATCCAGCGCGGGCCGGTCCAGGCGGGGGTGCTCGGGTGGGTCAAGGCGGACAGCGATCAATCGTCCAGCCGGCGCTGGCTGGACGGGTCGAACCAGTGCAGGCGCTCGGCCAGCACGCGCAGCGGCAGCACCTCGCCGGCCCGCGGCGAGTGTTCGCTGGCGTCCAGCCGCACGGTGAACAGGCTGCCCGGCGCGGTGGCCTGCACCACGCTGGCCGGGGCCGCCGCGCCATCGACATCGCCCAGGCGGCCATGCACCAGGCGCTCGGCGCCCAGCATCTCGACCACCTCGACCTTGAGCGTCCAGCGTGCCTCGCCAGCCGCCGGCTCGCCGTGGGCCACGCCCAGGTGCTCGGGCCGCACGCCGAGGATGCGCTCGCCCTCGCCGGCCACGGGTGCCGCCCCGGGCAGCGCCAAGCGCACGCCCGCGTCGGTGACGAAGGTCGCGCGCGGCCCCAGCCGGCCCGTCAGCAGGTTCATGGGCGGCGAGCCGATGAAGCTGGCCACGAAGGTGGTGGCCGGACGGGCGTAGACCGCCTCGGGCGTGCCGAACTGCTCCATGCGACCGCCGTTCATCACGATCATGCGCTGCGCCAGCGTCATGGCCTCGACCTGGTCGTGGGTGACGAACAGGCTGGTCACGCCCAGCTCGGCATGCAGCTTCTGGATCTCCAGCCGGGTCTGGGCGCGCAGCTTGGCGTCCAGGTTGGACAGCGGCTCGTCGAAGAGGAAGACCTCGGGCTGGCGCACGATGGCCCGGCCCATGGCCACGCGCTGGCGCTGGCCGCCCGAGAGCTGGCGCGGCCGGCGCTCGAGCAGGCCGCCGAGCTCGAGGATGCGCGCGGCCTTCTCGACACGCTGGCGGATCTCGTCCTTGGGCAGCTTGGCGATCTTCAGCCCGTAGGCCATGTTGTCGTACACGCTCATGTGCGGATAGAGCGCGTAGTTCTGGAACACCATGGCGATGTCGCGCTCGGCCGGCTCGACCTCGTTGACCACCCGCTCGCCCGCGGCGGTGCAAAACACGATCTGACCGCCGCTGACCTCCTCCAGCCCCGCAACCATGCGCAGCAGCGTGGACTTGCCGCAGCCCGAGGGGCCGACGATGACGACGAACTCGCCCTCGCCGATCTCGGCGTCCAGGCCGTGGATGACGGCGGTGGCCTTGGGGCCGCTGCCGTAGCGCTTGACGATGCCGCGCAGGGAGATGGATGCCATGCTTGTGTTGTCCGGGCGCTGCGGCGCCGGCCTATTTCTCGGTGTCGACCAGGCCCTTGACGAACCACTTCTGCATCAGGATCACCACCAGCGCGGGCGGCAGCATGGCCAGGATGGCGGTGGCCATCACCAGGTTCCAGCCCACCGCGGCGTCGCCCCCGGCGATCATGCGCTTGATGCCGATGACCACCGGGTACATGTCCTCGCTGGTGGTGGCCAGCAGCGGCCAGAGGTACTGGTTCCAGCCGTAGATGAACTGGATGACGAACAGCGCCGCGATCGAGGTGGCCGACAGCGGCACCAGCGTGTCGATGAAAAAGCGCATCGGGCCGGCGCCGTCGATGCGCGAGGCCTCGACCAGTTCGTCGGGCACGGTCAGGAAGAACTGGCGGAACAGGAAGGTGGCGGTGGCCGAGGCGATCAGCGGCACCGTCAGCCCGGCATAGGTGTTGAGCAGGCCCAGGTCGGCCACCACCTGGTAGGTCGGGCCGATGCGCACCTCCACCGGCAGCATCAGCGTCACGAAGATGGCCCAGAAGCACAGGCCGCGCAGCGGGAAGCGGAAGTACACCACCGCGAAGGCCGACAGCAGCGAGATGGTGATCTTGCCCACCGTGATGACCAGTGCGCACACCAGGCTGACCAGCATCATGCGGCCCACCGGCGCGTTGGAGCCGCCGCCCTCGCCGGTGCCGGTCAGCGCGGCCCAGTAGTTGTCCAGCGCATGGCCGCCCGGCCACAGCGACATCGGCGCCTGCACGATGTCCTGCGCGGTGTGGGTGCTGGCGATGAAGGTCAGGTAGATCGGGAAGGCGACGATCAGCACACCCAGCACCAGCACCAGGTGCGACAGGACGGTGAGCGCGGGGCGGCGTTCGATCATCGGGCGGCGGCCTTGTTCATCATCAGTAATTGACGCGCCGTTCGACGTAGCGGAACTGCACCACCGTGAGCGCGATGACGATGACCATCAGCACCACCGACTGCGCGGCCGAGCCGCCGGAGTCCAGCGCCTTGAAGCCGTCGTAGTAGACCTTGTAGACCAGGATGGCGGTGTCCTTGCCCGGGCCGCCCTGGGTGGCGGCGTCGACGATGGCGAAGGTGTCGAAGAAGGCGTAGACGACGTTGATGACCAGCAGGAAGAAGGTGGTGGGCGACAGCAGCGGGAACTGGATGGTCCAGAAGCGCCGCCAGGGCCCCGCACCGTCGATGGCCGCAGCCTCGATCAGGGACTTCGGAATGCTCTGCAGCCCGGCCAGGAAGAACAGGAAGTTGTAGGAGATCTGCTTCCACACCGCGGCCATGACGATCAGCGCCATGGCCTGGCGGCCGTTGAGCAGGTGGTTCCAGTCCCAGCCCAGTTCGCGCAGGCCCCAGGCCACCACGCCCACGCCGGGCGAGAACATGAAGGTCCACAGCACGCCGGCCACCGCCGGTGCCACCGCATAGGGCCAGATCAGCAGGGTCTTGTAGACCATGGCGCCACGCACCACGCGGTCGGCAAACTGCGCCAGCAGCAGCGAGATGCTGATGCCCGCCACCGCCACCAGGGCCGAGAACAGCGCGGTGGTGGTGAAGGACTCGACGTACAGCGGATCAGCGAACAGCCGCTGGAAGTTGGCCAGCCCGACCCACTCGGTGCTCAGGCCGAAGGCGTCTTGCTGCTGCACCGACTGCAGCACCGCCTGGCTGGCCGGCCAGAAGAAGAAGGTGCCGATGACCGCCAGCTGCGGCGCGAGCAGCAGCCAGGGCAGCCAGGTGGAGCGGAAGCGGACGCGTTTTTCCATGAGTCAGCCGCCACGCGGCCCCGGTGTGCGCCGGGGCCCGGCCGCGGCGGCCAGGTCGCCAGGGTCAGGACAGGGCTGGATGATGGCTCACTTGTTGGCGGCCTGGAAGCGCTCGAGCTGCTCGTTGCCGCGCTGCACCGCCGTGTCCAGCGCCTCCTTGGCGGTCTTCTTGCCGGTCCAGATCTGCTCGGTTTCCTCGTCGACGATGGTGCGGATCTGCACGAAGTTGCCCAGGCGGATGCCGCGCGACTTGTCGGTGGTCTTGCGGATCATCTGCGTCACGGCCACGTCGGTGCCGGGCTTGTCCTTGTAGAAGCCGGACTTCTCGGTCAGCTCATAGGCAGCGGTGGTGATGGGCAGGTAGCCGGTGCGCTTGTGGCTGGCCGACTGCACCTCGGCGTTGGACAGGAAGGTGAAGAAGCTGGCCACGCCCTTGTACTCGGGCGCCTTCTTGCCGGCCATCACCCACAGGCTGGCGCCACCGATGACGGTGTTCTGCGGCGCACCGGGCACGTCGGGGTAGTAGGGCAGGGCGGCGATGCCGTAGGCGAACTTGGCCTCCTTGGCGACGCGGGAGTACAGGCCTGACGAGCCGGTCATCATCGCGCACTCGCCCGAGGGGAAGGACACGTCGGCCGCGTTGCCCCGGCCCTTGTAGATGAACAGGCCCTGCTTGGACATGTTGGCCAGGTTCTCGAAGTGGCGCAGGTGCAGCGGCGTGTTGAAGGCCAGGCGCGCGCCGGTACCGCCAAAGCCGTTGTTCAGCGTCGCGAACAGGGTGTTGTGCCAGGCCGAGAAGCTCTCCAGCTGCGTCCAGCTGATCCAGCTGGTGGTGAAGGGGCAGCGGTGGCCGCTGGCCTTGAGCTTGGCGGCGGCCAGCGCCACCTCCGGCCAGGTGGCGGGCGCCTTGTTCGGGTCCAGGCCGGCGGCCTTGAAGGCGTCCTTGTTGTAATAGAAGATGGTCGTCGAGCTGTTGAACGGCAAGCTCAACATGCGTCCGTCCGGTGCGGTGTAGTAGCCCGCCACCGCCGGCACATAGGCCTTCGGGTCGAACTTGGCGCCGCTTTCCTTCATCACGTCGGCCACCGGCTTGATGGCGCCCTTGCTGGCCATCATCGTGGCGGTACCGACCTCGAAGACCTGCAGGATGTGCGGCGCGTTGCCGGCGCGAAACGCCGCGATGGCCGCGGTCATCGATTCGTCGTAGGTGCCCTTGTAGGTCGGCACGACCTTGTAGTCCGTCTGGCTGGCGTTGTACTGCTTGGCCAGGTCGTTGACCCATTCGCCCAGCGGGCCGCTCATCGCGTGCCACCACTGGATTTCGGTCTGGGCATGGGCCGGCAGGCTGAGGGCGGCGGCCAGGGTCGCCAAGGCAAAGGCACAGGTCTTGTTCATCGTGGGGTCTCTTCGGGGCAGGGGATGTCCGTGGCCTTGACACAGGCCGGGCCGTCCAGCCTAGGCAGGCTCGGTGACCCCGCCGTGACACGGCCGGCCCGTGTTTCTGTCACGAGACGCGGCCCCCGTCCATGGGGGTTTGGGGCAGTGGACAGGCCGTGCCAGATGCTGGCTGAAGGGCTTGCGCCGACGAGCCCATGGCCCCCTGAAGTACCATCATGAGCCGCACGCGGCCTGCTTGGCTGTGCCTGACGGCGTCGGCGTCGCCCGCGTGCTTCCTCAAGTCTGTGCCCCTCGCCTGCCTCGCGGCAACCGCGGCCCCATGAACGCTCCGCTTCCCCTGCACCGCCTGAACGAACGCGCCGAGCCGGCCATCGACCTGGCTGAACCTGCGCCGCGCCTGCGCGAGATTCCCTACAACTACACCTCGCTGTCCGACCGGGAGATCGTGCTGCGCCTGCTGGGTGCACGCGCCTGGGCCCTGCTCGATCAATTGCGCAGCGAGCGCCGCACGGGCCGTTCCGCGCGCATGCTCTACGAGGTGCTGGGTGACATCTGGGTGGTGCAGCGCAATCCCTACCTTGAAGATGACCTGATCGACGACCCCAAGCGCCGGCAGATGCTCGTCGACGCACTGCATCATCGCCTGGGCGAGGTGGAAAAGCGCCGCACGCCCGGCGAGGACGGCGGGCGTGACGCCGCGGTTGGCGAGTTGCTGGTATCGGCGCGCCAGGCGGTGGAACGCTTCGCAGTGCACTTCCGCACCGTGTACGACCTGCGCCAGCGGGCCCGCAAGGTCCTGGGCCGCCACACGCGGCGCGACAACATCAAGTTCGATGGCCTGAGCCGCGTGGCCCACGTCACCGACGCCACCGACTGGCGCGTCGAGTACCCCTTCGTCGTGCTCACGCCCGACAGCGAGGCGGAGATGGCCGCGCTGGTGGCAGGCTGCGTGGAGCTGGGCCTGACCATCATCCCGCGGGGCGGCGGCACCGGCTACACCGGCGGTGCCGTGCCGCTGACCTGGAAGAGCGCGGTCATCAACACCGAAAAGCTCGAACAGATGACCGAGGTCGAGTTCGTCGACCTGCCCGGTGTCGCGCACAAAGTGCCGACGATCTGGACCGGTGCGGGGGTGGTGACCCAGCGCGTGGCGGACGCGGCCGAGCGCGGCGGCCATGTCTTCGCGGTGGACCCCACTTCGGCCGAGGCCTCCTGCGTGGGCGGCAACATCGCGATGAATGCCGGGGGCAAGAAGGCCGTGCTGTGGGGCACGGCGCTGGACAACCTGGCCAGCTGGAAGATGGTGACGCCCGAGGCCAAGTGGCTGGAGGTCATCCGCCTGAACCACAACCTCGGCAAGATCCATGACGTCGAGACGGCGAGCTTCGAGCTGAAGTACTACGACGCGACCGGCAAGAAGCTGGAGCGCACGGAGCGGCTGGACATCCCGGGCCGGGTCTTCCGCAAGGAGGGCCTGGGCAAGGACGTCACCGACAAGTTCCTGGCCGGCCTGCCGGGCGTGCAGAAAGAGGGCTGCGATGGCCTGATCACCGGCGCGCGCTGGGTGGTGCACCGCATGCCGGCCCACACCCGCACGGTGTGCCTGGAGTTCTTCGGCAATCCGAAGGGCTGCGTGCCCTCGATCGTCGAGATCAAGGACTTCATGTTCGCCGAGATGAAGACGCCGGGTGGGGCCATCCTCGCCGGCCTGGAGCATCTCGACGACCGCTACCTGAAGGCAGTGGGCTACGCCACCAAGAGCAAGCGCGGCGGCTTCCCGAAGATGGTGCTGATCGGTGACATCGTCGGTGACGACGAGGCGGCCGTGGCCCGCGCCACCAGCGAGGTGGTGCGCCTGGCCAACGGCCGCTCCGGCGAGGGCTTCGTGGCCGTCTCGGCCGATGCGCGCAAGAAATTCTGGGCCGACCGCAAGCGCACCGCGGCGATCTCCAAGCACACCAACGCCTTCAAGGTGAACGAGGACGTGGTGATCCCGCTGGAGCGCATGGGTGAGTACACGCTGGGCATCGAGCGCATCAACATCGAGCTCAGCCTGCGCAACAAGATCGCCCTGGCCGACCGGCTGGAGGCGTTTTTCGCGGGTGGCAACCTGCCACTGGGGCGCGCTGACGACGTGGGTGACCTGCCGGGCGCCGATCTGCTGGAAGACCGGGTGCTGCAGGCGCTGACGCTGATCCGGGACGTGCGCGTGCAGTGGCGGCAATGGATCGGTCACCTCGACGTGGTGCTGCCCAACGAGACCCGCAGTTACTTCGACCAACTGCAGGACGGCAGCCTGCGCGCTTCCTGGAAGACGCAGATCCTGCGCCCGCTGCAGACGCTGCTGGCGGGGGCGGCCTTCGCGCCGATCCTGGACGAGCTCAGGCGCATCCACCAGGAGGTGCTGCGCGCTCGGGTGTGGGTGGCGCTGCACATGCATGCCGGCGACGGCAACGTGCACACCAACATCCCCGTCAACTCCGACAACTATGAGATGCTGCAGACCGCCCACGAGGCGGTGGCGCGCATCATGGTGCTGGCGCGCTCGCTCAACGGCGTGATCTCGGGCGAGCACGGCATCGGCATCACCAAGCTGGAGTTCCTCACCGACGCGGAACTGGCGGACTTCGCGGCCTACAAGGCGCGCATCGACCCGGAGGGGCGCTTCAACAAGGGCAAGCTGCTGCGTGCGCGGGACCGCACCGCCGCGCTGGGCGAGGATGCCCGTTCGGCCGACCTGGCCGATGCCTACACACCCAGCTTCGGGCTGATGGGGCACGAATCGCTGATCATGCAGCAGAGCGACATCGGCGCCATTGCCGCATCGGTCAAGGACTGCCTGCGCTGCGGCAAGTGCAAGCCGGTCTGCGCCACGCACGTGCCGCGCGCCAACCTGCTGTACTCCCCGCGCAACAAGATCCTGGGCACCTCGCTGCTGATCGAGGCCTTCCTGTACGAGGAGCAAACCCGCCGCGGCGTGTCGCTGCGCCATTGGGAGGAGTTCGAGGATGTGGCCGACCACTGCACGGTCTGCCACAAGTGCCACTCGCCCTGCCCGGTCAAGATCGACTTTGGTGACGTGTCGATGAACATGCGCAACCTGCTGCGCAAGATGGGCCAGAAGAGCTTCCGGCCGGCCGGTGCGGCGGCGATGTTCATGCTCAACGCCACCAATCCGCAGACCATCAAGCTGGCGCGCGGTGCGATGGTCAACGTCGCCATCAAGGCCCAGCGCATCGCGCACGACGTACTCAAGCTGGCTGCGCGCAAGCAGACCGATGCACCGCCCGCGACGGTGGGCACCGCTCCGATCAAGGAGCAGGTCATCCACTTCGTCAACAAGAAGCTCCCGGGCGGCCTGCCCAAGCGCACCGCACGCGCGCTGCTGGACATCGAGGACCGGGACTACGTGCCCATCATCCGCGACCCGCAGGCCACCAGTGCCGAGACCGAGGCGGTGTTCTATTTCCCCGGCTGCGGCAGCGAGCGCCTGTTCAGCCAGGTGGGCCTGGCCACCCAGGCCATGCTCTGGCATGCGGGCGTGCAGACCGTGCTGCCGCCGGGCTATCTGTGCTGCGGCTATCCGCAGCGCGGATCGGGCCAGTTCGACAAGGCGGAAAAGATCATCACCGACAACCGGGTGCTGTTCCACCGCGTGGCCAACACGCTCAACTACCTGGACATCAAGACGGTGGTGGTCAGCTGCGGGACCTGCTACGACCAGCTGCAGGGTACAAGTTCGAGGAGATCTTCCCGGGCTGTCGCATCGTCGACATCCACGAGTTCCTGCTGGAAAAGGGCGTCACCCTGCCGGCCGGCCAGGGTGGCTACCTGTACCACGACCCCTGCCACACGCCGATGAAGTTGCAGGACCCTATGAAGACCGTGCGGGCGCTGGTCGGCCCGGGGGTGCTCAAGTCGGAGCGCTGCTGCGGCGAGTCCGGCACGCTGGCGCTGAACCGGCCAGACATCTCCACCCAGGTGCGCTTCCGCAAGGAAGAGGAGATCCGCCAGGGCGAGGCCGCGCTGCGCGCTGCCGGCCATCAGGGCGATGTGAAGATCCTGACCTCCTGCCCGGCCTGCCTGCAGGGGCTGAGTCGCTATGGCGACGACCTGGGGAGCGGCCTGCTGGAGGCGGACTACATCGTCGTCGAGATGGCGCGCCAGATCCTGGGAGAGAACTGGATGCCTGACTACGTGCGCCGAGCCAACGCCGGGGGCATCGAACGCGTGCTGGTGTGAGTCGCGCGGCCGGGCCGTTGTGAAGGACAATCAAGGGTTGCCCGGCCTGAGCCGGGTCGTTTGCGTTGTTCCTCCTGGAGTCCCGAGATGGCCGGTTCTGTCCCCAGCCCCCTGCCGACCGAGCTGACGCTGCATCAGCAGTCGCGCATCCTTGAAGTCGCCTTCACCGATGGCAGCCGTTTTCGCCTGCCCTTCGAGTTCCTGCGCGTGTTCTCTCCCTCTGCCGAGGTGCGGGGGCACGGTCCGGGGCAGGAAACCCTGCAGACCGGCAAGCGCCTGGTCGAGATCGTTGCGCTGGAGCCGGTCGGCCACTATGCCGTGCAGCCGCGCTTCAGTGACGGTCACGACAGTGGCATCTACAGCTGGGACTATCTGTACGAACTGGGGCGCGACCAGCCTGCGCTCTGGGCCGACTACGAGGCGCGGCTTGCGGCTGCGGGTGTCGATCGGGATGCTCCGATGTCGTCGCCCTCGGCGGGCGGTGCCTGCGCGACCCGTCACTGATCACTTCCAGCGGCGCCTGTGCGCCGACCAGCCATGAGCAACACCCATTTCGGATTCAGGACGGTCGAGGAAGACCAGAAGGCCAGCATGGTGCGAGGGGTCTTCGACTCGGTCGCATCGCGGTACGACGTGATGAACGATGTCATGTCGGTGGGGCTGCACCGTGTGTGGAAGGCCTATACGATCGCCGTATCGGGAGCGCGTGAAGGCCAGAAGGTGCTGGACATCGCTGCCGGCACGGGCGACCTCACGAGAGCCTTTGCCCGCAAGGTGGGGCCGCAGGGCTGTGTGGTGCACACCGACATCAACGAGGCCATGCTGCGCACGGGCCGCGATCGCCTGATCGATGAGGGGCTGGCGCTGCCGACGGTCATTTGCGATGCCGAGAAACTGCCTTTTCCCGAGGCCCATTTCGATATCGTCAGCGTCGCCTTCGGTTTGCGTAACATGACCCACAAGGATCAGGCTCTGCGCGAAATGTGCCGTGTCCTGCGACCCGGCGGTAAATTGCTGGTGCTGGAGTTTTCGCGGGTGGCCAAGCCGCTGGAGAAAATCTATGACTGGTATTCGTTTTCGGTTCTGCCAAAAATGGGGAAAATGATAACGGGTGACGCGGAAAGTTATCGGTATCTGGCTGAATCCATCCGCATGCACCCTGGGCAGCAGGAACTGAAGGCGCTCATGAAGGAGAGCGGCTTTGGGCACGTCGATGTGCACAATCTGTCGGCGGGCGTCGTGGCCCTGCACGTCGGACTGAAGTGCTGAGTTGGCCTGCCATGGTCGTGCCGAAGGCGGTCGGATCGTGGCTTGAGCACTTTGGTCGTGAATTTTTCACTTCAGGTTTCGCATGGGGCGACTGGCGTCGCGTGTTGGCGTCGAACACTGGAAAAACGTTGGCCGGATGGTTCACTTCTGCGTGACTCCGTCACAGAATCCTGCTCGTTCGGCACAGTTGGTCTCGTGGCCCCCGCTTGAAGGGTTGAAGTCGCTGGTTCCCTGGCGAAAATCAGTCGTCAGAGTTAGAAGATTCGCGGGGCATCCTTTCGGCCAAGGTGCGCCCCGAATGGCTGTAGTGAGGGCTCACGGATGTTCAGGGTATTTCAACATCGTTCTTCAGGGACACATTTTGTCGAGCTGATCGCAGATGGACTGCTGTGTTTCGTCGCGGCGCTGCTGTCGGCCGCCACGCTGGCGCAGGCAGGGTCGACGTATTCGATGCTCGTGCAACTCGCCACCCCTGGCATCCTGTTGTCGGCGTTGACCTTTGCGTTGGTGATGGCGCTGCTGTATTCGTTTGTCGGTCTCTATCGGCATCGCAACATCGGTCTGATGCCGATGTTCATGCGCATTGCCTTCACCTTCGTGGTGGGGGGGTACATCACCTACTTGACCATCAAGTACATTGAATACGATGGCTATGCCAGTCGTTTGGTCGGGCTGGCGTTGGTGTATCTGTTGGCCGGTCTGGCGGTCTATCGCGGCCTGGCTTGGGCGGTGCGCCAGTTTATTGGTACTCGGCGTGTCCTGATTGTCGGTACCGGGCCGGATGCCCAGCAGGTGTGGAGCGACCTGCGCGCTGGTGAGCAGTGGTCCAGCTACGAGGTGGTCGGCTTCGTTCCGACGGCAGAGCAGGTGCCCGCGGTTGTGTCGCGTGACGGGGCGACCGTTTTTGATGGGCGTCGCCGCTTGGTGGATTTGGTGCGTGAGCATCGGATCAACGAGATCATCGTGGCGGTGCGTGAGCAACGCGGTGGTGGTGTGCCCATGGAGCAGCTGCTGGATTGCCGGATTGGCGGCGTTCCGATCATGGACTTGGCGGCCTTCTATGAGGGTGCCAAGGCGGAGGTACCGGTCGATAGCTTGAAGGCCAGTTGGCTGGTGTATGGCGATGGCTTCGTTCAGGGGGGGCTTCGGCAGGCTTCCAAGCGCGTCTTCGATGTGGCGAGCTCCTCTCTGCTGCTGGTCTTGGCTGCACCGGTGATGCTGTTGACGGCCCTTGTCATTCGACTCGATAGCCCGGGGCCGGTGCTGTACCGGCAAGAGCGCGTGGGTTTGGGTGGGCGTTCCTTCCAGTGCATCAAGTTCCGCAGCATGCGTACGGATGCCGAAAAGGATGGCGTCGCTCGCTGGGCGACGAAGAACGACAGCCGCATCACCCGTGTTGGTGCGTTCATCCGCAAGACGCGCATCGACGAGTTGCCGCAACTGTTCAGCGTACTGGCTGGCGAGATGAGCATGGTGGGCCCCCGTCCGGAGCGGCCTTCGTTTGTGGCTCAACTCCGCGAGCAGATCCCGTACTACGACCTGCGCCACACGGTGAAGCCGGGGCTAACAGGGTGGGCGCAGGTGCGCTATGCGTACGGGGCCTCGCTGGAGGATGCGCGCAAGAAGCACCAGTTTGACTTGTACTACGTGAAGAACAACTCAGTGCTGCTTGACCTGCAGGTGCTCATCGAGACGGTGAGCGTGGTGTTGTTCCGTGAGGGCGCGCACTGACGTGCTTCTGGCCTGTCTTCGACAAACGCACGGCATGGGCCGTGCGTTTGTCGTTTCGGGGCTGATCCGGATGCGGAGTGGAGCGTGCCGTGTTTACGCCACGTTCACACTGCACATCGCGGCGAGCGCTCTGGTGCGTTGGGTGGCTCAGGCACCTGCGCGAGGTAGGATTGCATCTGTTTGTAGTTGGCGGTAGCCATTTGTTGGAGTGATGAGGCATGAGGATCAACATGGGACATTTCCTGCGCAGCTGCGCCTGGATGCTGGCTTCGGCCGTGGTCGTCTTCCAGTTGGTGGGCTGTGCCGGGACCGGGTCCCATCCGCCGGCGCCGCGCAAGGCGCAAACGCCTGATCACCGGTACAAGATCGGGCCGCTGGACACGCTCAACGTCGTCGTGTGGCGCAATCCCGAGCTGTCGGGGGTGGTCACCGTCCGTCCTGACGGACGCATCTCGACACCGCTGGTCAGCGACGTGCTCGCCGCAGGCAAGAACCCTTCCGACTTGGCGCTGGAGATCCAGAATGAGCTCTCGCGCGTCATCCGGGATCCGGTGGTGACGGTGGTGGTCTCGACGTTCCAGGGCAACCTCAACGAGCTGATTCGCATCGTCGGCGAGGCCACCCGGCCGCAAAGCGTGGCCTTCCGGCAGGACATGACCTTGCTGGACGTGATGATCCAGGCCGGGGGATTGACTGATTTTGCTGACGGCAATGCTGCTGTGCTGGTGCGCGGCGCCGAAGGGGGCAAGCAGTACAGCGTGCGCCTGAAAGACCTCCTCAAGCGTGGTGACATCTCCGCGAATGTGGATGTCAAGCCGGGCGACATCGTCATCGTGCCGCAAAGCTGGTTCTGACCGGGATGGCCGGGCTGCGACGTCAGGCGGCCCTCTGTCGGCATCCTGTGTCGTGTGTTTTTGAGGTCTGGTATGGGGCTGCGTCCGCTCCCCCGATCCGGGCCGTGCGATAGGTATTTGCGCGCATGATCAATTTGACCGAACAAGCCCTGACGGTGTCGCGTGCCGTCTGGCGTCAACGGTGGCTGGCCGTGATCGTGGCCTGGGTGGTTGCCGTGCTTGGCGGGGTGCTGGTGGCCACCACTCCCGAGCGCTATGAGGCACAGGCCCGGATCCATGTGGATACACAGACGGTGCTCAAGCCGTTGATGTCCGGGTTGGCATTCCAGCCTGACATCGACCAGCAGGTCCGCATGCTGGCTCGCACCCTGATCTCGCGGCCCAATGTCGAGCGGCTGGCCAATGATGCGGCCATCGGATGGCCCAAGGGTGATACCGCCCAGGCCACGCGCCGTGTGGAAGAGCTGCTGAAGGCGATCAAGGTCGAGCTGTCAGGTGGAAGTAACCTGTATGCGATCACCTACCGCGACAGTGACGCACAGCGTGCCAATCGGCTCGTCTCGGCGCTGGTGGGCCTGTTCATGAGTGCCAGCACCGACACCAAGCGTCGTGACTCCGAAGAGGCCAGTCGCTTCATCGATGAGCAGATCAAGTCCTACGAGGCCAAGCTGATCGAGTCGGAGAACCGCCTGAAGGAGTTCAAGCTCCGCAACATGAACATGGCGGGTACCAGCAACCAGGACTACTTCGGTCGCATGTCGGCGCTCACCGACGAGGTGGCCAAGATCCGCCTGGCGCTGTCGGCTGCAGAACAGTCGCGCGACGCGCTCAAGCGAGAGCTGACCGCCACGGAGCCGCAATTGGGCGAGGTGAACACGCAGGGGGTGGTGTCACTGACCCCGGATCTGGACGCTCGCATCGACACCCAGCGTCGCCAGCTCGATGACATGCTGCGCCGGTACACCGATGAGCACCCTGACGTGCAGTCGACCCGCCGCACCATCAAGCAGCTGGAAGACCAGCGGCACAAGGAGGGGGAGGCAGCGCGCTCTCTGCAGTCGCCCAGTCGTGCGCGAGCCGCTGCCGCGGCTGCCAACCCGGTTTTCCAGCGGCTCAGGATCTCCCTGGCAGAGGCCGAAGCAAACATCGCCTCGCTGCGCGGTCAGCTCAGCACGCAACAGTCTCGCCTGGAGGAAATCAAGGCGCAGGCAGGGCGGGTACCCCAGGCTGAAGCTGAACTCGCTCAGCTGAACCGGGACTACGACATCATTCGCAAGAACTACGAGCAACTGGTATCGCGTCGTGAAGCCGCCTCGCTGGGTGTCAAGATCGATCAGCAGGCGTCGCTGGCGGATTTCCGCATCGTTGAACCCCCACGTGTCATGCCGTCACCGGTTTTCCCCAGTCGTGCGCACTTGGCTGTGGGCGTGATGCTGCTGGCTGTGCTCCTGGGTCTGGGAGCAGGCTATGGCGCCACGCTGATGCGGCCAACGTTCTCGTCGGAGCGCGAGTTGCGCGAGTTCACCAAGCGTCCTGTCCTGGGGGGGCTCACCAAGCTGGTGGATCCCCGCGCCGATTTGCTTGAGCGCCAGGATCGAATGCGGGTCATGGGGGCGATGGGCTTGTTCGTGCTGGTACACGCAGGCTGGGTGGTCTGGCTTTCCGTGCGCACCGGCACGTGATCTGAGGAAACGAGTCGATGAACCTCATCGAACAGGCTGCCAAGCGACGCTTGGAAGAGCTCAAGCGTGCCGGCATCGAGGTGCCGGTGGTCCCCCCCGCCACGAATGCCACGACGGCATCTGTGCCGGTGGCTCTGCTCACCCCGCGTGAGGTCGCTACCGCGCCCGTGCCGGCAGCGCCCGCGGCACCCGCGCGCCGTTCGCGCGAAGTGGAGCTGGACCTGACCCGGCTGGAGCGGGAGGGTTACCTGATACCGTCCCAAGGTCGCTCTTCGCTGGCCGAGCAGTTGCGCATCATCAAGCGACCGCTGCTGGCAAACACCCGGGACGCCGAGGCGCGCGCCATCCCGCGTGCCAACCTGATCCAGGTGGTCAGTGCGATGCCAGGAGAGGGCAAGACCTTCTTTGCGGTCAATCTGGCGATGAGCATTGCCATGGAGGTCGATCACTCCGTGCTGCTGGTGGATGCCGATGTGCTTCGACCGTCGGTGCTGGCTCGCCTGGGCGTCGAGCCGGCGCCGGGGCTGATGGACGTGCTTGACTCCAAGGCAAAGCTGCCCCTCTCCGATGTGATGCTGCGCACGAATGTGCCCAAGCTCAGCCTGCTGCCCGCTGGTACCGCCAATGCCAAATCCACCGAGATGCTGGCCAGCGCGGCGATGGCCGAACTGCTCGACGAGTTGGCCGCCAAGTATGCGGATCGCATCGTGGTGTTCGATTCGCCGCCGTTGATCCCCACCACCGAGTCCCGAGTGCTGGCATCGCGGGTTGGCCAGGTGGTGATGGTGGTCGAGGCCGACCACACGACGCATGCCCAGGTTGCCCAGGCCTATGCCGCCGTCGAGCAGTGCCCGGTGGTCCTGTCGGTGCTCAACAAGTGCACCGGCAAGGGGGCGAGGGAGGCCTATGGCTATTACTACGCGAGTTGAAACTACGCGAGCTGAAGCCGGGCGAGTCGGTTTGCCCGCGCTGAGCTCGGCGTGCGCGGCCGTGCTGGTCGCGTTGTCGGCGGGGGTGCGAGCGCAGTTGGTGCAGGCTCCACAGGCGCAAACCCAACCGGCGCTGGCTGCGACGGCGCAGGCTTGGCGGTTCGAGCCGGCGGTCCGTGCAACGGCGGTGACCACCGACAACGTGGGCCTGTCGCCCACCAATGCGCGCGCCGACACGGTCACCGTGACCACGCCCAGCCTGCGGGTCATCGGTCGCGGCCCCGGCTATGAGGTCACGGGCACGGTGGCCGCCGATGGCCTGGTCTATCTGGGTCGCAGTCTGGCGGACCGCATCTTTCCGCAGGTGGGTCTGGCTGCGCGCAGTCAGCTTGTTGATCGGCTGTTGTACCTTGATGGTGACCTGTCCGCCCGGACCACCGCGTCGGATGCATTTGGGCCGATCGGTGATGGCGCAACGACCCTGAACCGCAGTCAGGTGATGCGCGCCAGTGTCAGCCCGCGCATCGAGCGAGAGCTGTCGCCTTCGACCCGATTCAGCCTGCGCTCGGACCATGCCTGGTCGCGCGGTTTCGGCAGCCAGGCAACGTCGACCAGCAACGATGCCTACGTCGAAGGCCAAGCCGGGATCTTCGAGGTGCGTCCGGCGCCGATGGGCCTGCGGGTGACCGGCGATCGCCAATACACCAGTTACCGGCAGCAAGACGGTAACGATGTCGAGTTCCGCACCGGACGGGCCGCGCTGCTCTACACCGCGAACCAGGAGGCTGTCTGGGGCCTGATCGTCGGGCGCGACGAGGGGGACTACACCACCAATTCAGTGTCTGATACGCTCACCGGGGTCAGTTTGAGGTGGGCGCCCAGTCCTCGTACATTGCTCGACATGACGGCTGAAAAGCGGTTCTTCGGCAACGGCTGGAACGTGACCCTGAGTCATCGCTCGCCCTTCGTGGCGATCAGCGGCAACCTGCAGCGCACCGTCTCCACCTATGCCAGTCGGCTGGGATTGCTGACCGCGGGCAGCGATGTGGCCAGCTTGCTGGATGCGATGCTCACCACCCGCGTGTCCGATGCGGCTCAGCGCGCCCAACTGGTTCAGGACATCATGGCTCGCCGTGGCTTGCCCGCCACCCTGGCGACGGCCCTGGATCTCTTCTCCGGTGGGGCGCAGGTGAGTCAGGGCGGCACGATCAGCCTGGGCTGGATGACACCACGGGATGTCATCACCGCCCAGTTCTATGCCCAAAGGCTGCGCGATCTGCGTGGGCCGAACGACGTGATCCTGGTCTCTGCCGACTCCCGCCAGCGAGGCCTGAGCCTTGGGTTGTCGCACCGCCTGACGATGAACCTCACCGCCGATGCTGGAATGGCACATTCCCGCGTGCATGGTGAGGGGCCGAACCTGGGGCGCGACAGCGTCAACACGACGTGGCGCGTTGGCGTCACCGAGGTGCTGTCCCCGCGCACCACCGCGACAGCCAGCCTGCGTCGCCAGGTGGTGCGGACGAATGCACCGGGCGGCACGGCCCTCGACGGCAGCACCTTTGCCGCTTCCTCGTCGAACGCGAACGCGAATTCGCTGTCCGTCGGCGTTTTGCACCGTTTCTGACGCGGCAATGTACGAATCCCATTTCGGTTTCAGCGGTTCCCCGTTCCAGCTCAACCCCGACCCCGCCTTCTATTTCAACAGCAAGGGGCACAGCCGTGCCATGGGGTACCTGCAGTACGGGGTGATGCAGGGTGAAGGCTTCATCGTCATCACCGGCGAGATCGGGGCAGGCAAGACCACGCTGCTTCGTACCCTGCTCGAAGGGCTGGACCGCCAGAAGGTGCTGGCCGCACAGATCGTCAGCACCCAGTTGGAGTCCGGCGAACTGCTGCAGGCCATCATCACGGCCTTCGGCATCCCCGCCCAGGGCAGCTCGAAGGCGCACCTGATCGCCACGCTCGAGGCCTTCCTGACGGCGCTGGCTGCCCAGGGGAGGCATGCGCTGTTGATCGTCGACGAGGCGCAGAACCTCAATGAGAGGGCGGTCGAAGAGCTGCGCATGTTGTCGAACTTCCAGCTCGGCAACCACGCTCTGCTGCAGAGCTTCCTGGTCGGGCAGCCTGAGTTGCGTCGCCTGCTGGAGTCACCGCAGCTGGAGCAGCTGCGCCAGCGGGTGATCGCCTCCCAGCACCTCGGCCCGCTCGGCCCCGAGGAAACCCAGGCCTACGTCGAGCACCGCCTGCGCCACGTGGGTTGGACGAACCGACCGGTCTTTGCCCCAGGCGCGTTCGATCACATCTATGCCTGGGCCGGCGGCGTGCCGCGGCGCATCAACCGCCTGGCCAACCGCCTGCTGCTGGCGTCGTACCTGGAGAACACCGACCTCATCACGCCGGAGCTGGTCGAGCAGACCGCGCTGGAGCTGCGCACCGAGATCGGCGAGAGCAGCTATCAGCCGCTGCCCCTGCCGGTGCGGGAGCCGCAGACGGCACCCGTTGTTGCGGAATCGGCGACGGCAGCCGCACCTGCTGCATCTGCCGCTGCGGCCGAGGCTCCCGCCGTGGCCCCCGAAGGTCCGCCACCCGCCGACGAGGTCGTTGACGCACCGGTGGTCACACCCGCAGACCCGACACCCGCCACGGCAGCGGAACCCGCCGTCGCACCGTCGACACCTCGCGCTGAGGAACCTGAAGCGCTGGTCGACGCGCCCAGCGAGGCCGGGTCGGTCGAGGCTGAGCCGCTTGCCGAGCAGGTGGAGCCGCCTGCCGAACGGCCGGTCGTGTCCGAGGTGGACGAGCGCTTGCGCAGCGCTGCAGCTGGCTTCGAGCTTCCGAACCAGGAGCCTGTCCGCACCAGGCGAGGCGCGGTGGTGCCTGGCCGTCACACCCTGCTGTGCGTGGCGGACGGACCTGCCGACGCCTTGAAGCTGGCCGTGCTGGGACGCCACCTGGCGCAGGGGCCTGACGGTTGCCGGATGGTGCTCGTCAATCCCGGGTTCGAGGCGCAGGTCTGGCCGTGGGAGCAGATGGATCGCCTGCTGCCGGCCCTGGATGAAGCCCTGCATCTGCGGGTGGAGACAGGGGTCTTCGCGCAGATTGCACCTCGATTGATCGACGCCTTCTCGCGCGTGCTGGATGAATTCCACCCGCTGGCGGTACTGACGCTGGGCGCGAGCGACGCGGTATTGAGCTGCGCGCTGACCGCCAGCAAGCGCGGCGTGCCCTTGGTGCAACTTGAAGCCGGTTCCGGCCTCGCGGCACCGGATGGCCACCCCGCCGACAATGGAGCCTTGATCGCACGCATGGCGGATCTGCTCGTTTCGACCGACTCTCCGTCGGGCACCGCCAGCCTGACCCGGCTGCGGGAGGGGGGCATTGATGCCGAGCGCTGCCGCAGCGTTGCAGGCCGGCTCGACGCCGATGCCCTGGCTGCGGTGTGGGTTGAGGTCACCACCCCCTACGGCGCCTTCATGCGCCACGCGATGCCAATCTACCTGGGGCCGACTTGGTCGGAGCATGCGGGTGACGGCACGCCGTACGTGGTCACCTCGCTCACACTCGACCCTGCCGATGCCGACCGCACCCGCTGGGTGGTCGAGCAGTTGGCAGGCCTTGACGCGCTGCCCAAGTGCGTCTGGCTGCTCGATGCGCGCAGCGAAGAGGCGCTGGCCGCACTGCTGGATGCCGATCCGCGTTGGGCTGAACAGGTCTGCCTGCTGCAGGGGGATGGACCCCGCACGCCCGCGCAGCGTGATCGCATGGACCGCACGCGCCTGCTGTGCCGCACTGTGACCTCCTTGTGCGACCAGCTCAGCATCCTGCGGGGCGCGAGTTGCGCCATCGTCGAAGAGGGCCAACTGCTGGCGGCAGCCGCGCCGCTGCTGGAACTGCCGACCATCGTCGTGCGAGGTCGTGCGCTGTACTGCGCTGGCGCAGGCCTCGCACCAGCCATGCTGGCCGAGCCTGGCGAGTTGAACCGCTGCGTGCAAGAGTTTGCCGCGATGGTGGCGGGCCTGGACAGTCACCGTGGCCACAGCCTCGACCAGCCGACCGGCGCCGCTTTGGCGGTGGCCGGGCAGTTGCGGACCTGGTTGAGCGCGCGCACCGCCACCGCCCAGACCATCACCTCCGACGCCGCTCGCTGAGGTGGCACCTCCGCATGCCCGACAGCGGAAGCTGCAGCCGGACATCCCGTCCGGCAAGCGGAGCGCTTCCGATGTCGATCAGTTCAGCAGCGCTTGCGCGAACTCACGCGGGTCGAAGGTCTGCAGGTCTTCCAGCTTCTCGCCCACGCCGATGAAGTAGACCGGCACCGCCGGCTTGCCTGCGGCCATGCGATCGCGCACCCACAGTGCGATGGCGGCCAGCACGCCGCCCTTGGCGGTCCCGTCGAGCTTGGTCACCACCAGCCCGGTGAGTCCCAGCGTGCTGTCGAAGGCCTTCACCTGCGCCAGCGCGTTCTGGCCGGTGTTGCCATCCACCACCAGGATCACCTCGTGCGGCGCACCTTCCATCGCGCGGCCGAGGGAGCGCTGGATCTTGCGCAGCTCTTCCATCAGGTGCAACTGGGTGGCGAGGCGCCCGGCGGTGTCGGCGATCACCACATCGCAGCCACGGGCCTTGCCGGCCGAGACGGCATCGAAGCAGACCGCGGCGGGGTCGCCGCCCTCCTGGCTGACGATCTCGACCCGATTGCGGTCGGCCCAGACCGACAGCTGTTCACGCGCGGCAGCCCGGAAGGTGTCGGCCGCGGCCAGCAGCACCTTGCAGTCGAGACTGGCGAGATGGCGGGTGAGCTTGCCGATGCTGGTCGTCTTGCCTGCACCGTTGACGCCCGCGATCATGATCACGGTGGGCTGCTGGCGTCCCAGTGTCAGGCTGCCCTGCAACGGCGCGAGCAACTCGGCCAGCACGTCGCCCAACAGGGTCTTGACGCCCTGCGGGTCGCTGCAGCGGGTGTCCTTGACACGGCGCTTGAGTTCATTCAGCAGATGCTGTGTGGCGCCAACACCGGCGTCGGCCATCAGCAGCGCGGCTTCCAGCTCCTCGTAAAGAGCCTCGTCGATCTGTGTGCCGGTGAAGACCTGGGCGATGCTTGCGCCGGTGCGCTGCAGGCCCTTGCGCAGCCGGCCGAGCCAGGAGGTCCGCCCCCCGCCATCGTCAGGCGCTGCGGGCGGCGGCGGGGCCGCGGCGATCGCTGTGGAAGAAACCGGTGGTGAAGGGAGCGGCGCGATGACCGGCGGACTGGCCGGCGTGGAGACCGGCGCCTCGGGCGTCGGTGGCGCAGCCTTGCGCCGAAAGAAGCTGAACATGAAGGGTCCGCGGCAGGCGGCGGTTGGGAATGAGCGATTGTAGGCAGCGACGGGCGGCCGCCGACCCCCGTCGTCCCTAGAATGCGCGCCGTGGCACAAGCATTGCATCGACCAGGCGCCAGGCCCGCACAGCGTGGCCGGAAGAGCGCCGTAGCCGGGCCCGGCGATTCGGGCCGTCAGGCCGCCCGCCGTTCCCCGGCTGAGGTCCGCCTGATTGGCGGGCAGTGGAAGCGCAGCAAGCTGCCCGTGTTGGACCTGCCAGGGCTGCGGCCCACGCCCGACCGGGTGCGGGAGACGCTGTTCAATTGGCTTGGACAGGATCTCTCCGGCTGGCGCGTGCTCGATGCCTTTGCCGGTACGGGGGCGCTGGGATTCGAGGCGGCTTCACGCGGTGCGGCCCAGGTGCTGCTGCTGGAGGCCGACGCCCGCGCTGTCGCCACGCTGGAAGCGGCCCGACTGCGCCTGCGGGCCGAGACGGTCCAGGTGCGGCGCGCCGACGCGCTGGCCTGGATGGCCCAGCGTGCGCCTGGCGAGCTGCTCTTCGACCTCGTGCTGCTCGATCCGCCCTATGCCGCCCGCCTGCAGGCACCTGCGCTGCAGGCCTGCGTGCCCCGATTGGCACCGTCCGGCTGGGTCTACCTGGAAGACGATCACGCCTGGGGTGCGGACGACTGCGCTGCTGCAGGCTGGCTGCTGCAGCGCAGTGGCCGCGCCGGTGCGGTGCATTTCCATCTGCTCAGGCGCCTGCCTGTGTCAAACGGCTAAACTTTTGCGTCTCAGCCCAGGAGCACGACTTGACCCCGGTCACCCAGGAACTCACGGCCATCTACCCCGGCACCTTCGACCCCATGACCCTGGGGCACCAGGACCTCATGCGCCGTGCCAGCCGCCTGTTCAGTCGCCTGATCGTCGCGGTGGCGGCCGGCCATCACAAGAACACCATGTTCAGTTTGGAGGAGCGCCTGGACATTGCCCAGGAACTGGCGGCGCCTTACCCGAACATCGAGGTGATCGCCTTCCGCGGCCTGCTGCGCAACTTCGTGATCGAGCACGGTGGCAAGGTAGTGGTGCGCGGCCTGCGCGCGGTGAGCGACTTCGAGTACGAGTTCCAGATGGCGGGCATGAATCGCCAGCTCATGCCGGATGTGGAGACGCTTTTCCTCACGCCGAGCGACCAGTACCAGTTCGTCAGCGGCACCTTCGTGCGCGAGATCGCGATGCTGGGCGGCGACGTGTCGAAGTTCGTCGCGCCCTCGGTGCTGGAACGCCTGCAGCGGCGCGTCAATCAGCGATGAACGCGTTGCCGGCCGGTGATGACGGCCACCTGGCCTGCGCAGGGGGCTGAACCATGGCGCTGATGATCACCGCGGAGTGCATCAACTGCGATGTCTGCGAGCCCGAGTGCCCGAACCAGGCCATCTCGATGGGCGAGCAGTTCTACGTGATCGACCCACAGCGCTGCACCGAGTGTGTTGGCCATTTCGGCGAGCCACGGTGCGTGCAGGTCTGTCCGGTCGAGTGCATCCCGCTCGATCCCTTCCATCTGGAGTCGCCCGATCAGCTGCAGCTGAAGTACGAGCAGCTGCAGGCGGCCAAGAAGGCCCTGCTCCCCACGACCAGTTGACCGAACCGAGCCCGCCCTGTGTCGGGCGGCGCTGGTGGCGCTCAGGTACCGTTCGTTGGTGTCTGGGAGGGGGCGGCGGGCATCGGCGAGGTTGCGCCGGGCTCCACCATCTTCTCCACAGCCGGGACCCCTGTCTGAGCCGGTTTGCGCGGCGGCTTGGGGCGTTCCGGCTTGGCGTGCACCAGTGAGGTGGCGCGCGTCATGTCGCCACTGAGGAAGGCCTCCGCGGCACCGAGCGTGCGGGTGATGCTGTCTTCCAGGGCCACGCGTTCCGCTTCGGGCGGCTTGCGCAGCACGTAGTTGGCCACCTCGGCGCGATGGCCCGGGTGACCGATGCCCAGACGCAGGCGCCAGAAGTCGGCGCTGCCAAGCTGGGCCTGGATGTCCTTCAGGCCGTTGTGGCCGGCGGCGCTGCCACCGAGCTTCAGCTTGGACTGGCCGGGCAGCAGGTCGAGTTCATCGTGCACCACCAGGATCTCGGCGGGCTCGATCTTGAAGAAGCGCGCCAACGCCGCCACCGACTTGCCCGACAAGTTCATGTAGGTCTGCGGCGCCAGCAACCAGACGGTATGGCCGTGGCGCGTGGGGCGGGCGGCCAGTCCGTGGTAGCTGCGCTCTGGATGCAGGGTGACCCCCCACTGGCGCGCGAGCGCATCGATCCACCAGAAACCGGCGTTGTGCCGGGTGGCTTCGTACTCCGGACCCGGGTTGCCCAGGCCGACCAGCAATCTGATCATCGCCAACGCTCCGTCACGGTGCGCTGCTGGGCCGTGCCTTCATCGGGCCGGCGCAGCGGCAGCGCCTGAAAGCAGCAACCCCGCACAGGGCGGGGTTGGATGGGCGGGAACCCGGCATGCCGGGTTCCCGGTGCGATCGCGGCCCTGGGGCGCGATCCGGGCCTTACTTCTTGCCCTTGCCCTTGCCCTTGGCGGGCGCAGCGGCGGGAGCGGCGGCGACCACCACTTCCTCTTCCACGATCGGCACCACCACGGCAACCACCGGGTTCTTGCGGCCGTGGGTCACGACCTTGATGCTGGCGTCCAGCTTCAGGTCATCCACGTGCAGCGACTGGCCCTTGGCCAGACCGCCCAGGTCGGCGGTCAGGAACTCAGGCAGCTTCTCGGCCAGGCACTCGATCTCGAGTTCGCTGACGACGTGGTTGATCAGGCACTTGTCGAACTTGACGGCCTGCGACTCGGCTTCGTTGACGAAGTGCAGCGGCACCTTCTTGTGGATGCGGGTGGTGGCATCGACGCGCTGGAAGTCGATGTGCAGCACCTGCGGCTTGTAGGCGTGCTTCTGCACGTCGCGCAACACGACCTTGGTCACCTCGCCGCCCAGGTCCATCTCCAGAATGGACGAGTGGAAGGCTTCCTTCTTCAGGGCGTGGAACAGCGCGTTGTGGTCCAGCTCGATCATGGCCGGCTGACCGGCACCGTAGACGATGCCGGGCACCTTGCCGCTGAGGCGCAGGCGGCGGCTCGCTCCGGTCCCCTGCAGCTCACGCGGGAATGCGACGAATTTCATGGATGACTCCAGATGATGGAAAGTAAAGCGCCCGCGACCAGGCGCTGCAAACACAGCCTGCCAACGCGGCAAGGCCGAGGAAGTGCGGATCAGAAGTTGTTGTTCTGTTCCGCAAAGAGGGAGGTGACGGACTCGCCGTCAGAGATGCGGCGGATCGTCTCGGCGAACAGGAAGGCCACCGACAGCTGGCGGATCTTCGGGCAGTCCACCGCTTCACCACGCAGAGGGATGGTGTTCGTGATCACCACCTCGTCGAGGTGCGAATTGCGGATGCGCTCGACCGCCGGGCCGGAGAGGATCGGGTGCGTGCAGTAGGCGAACACGCTCTTCGCGCCGCGTTCCTTGAGCACCTCGGCCGCCTTCACCAGCGTGCCGGCAGTGTCGATCATGTCGTCCATGACCACGCAGGTGCGCTTGTCGATCTCGCCGATGATGTGCATCACCTCGGAGACGTTGGCCTTCGGGCGGCGCTTGTCGATGATCGCCAGGTCGCAGCCGAGCTGCTTGGCCAGGGCGCGGGCGCGCACCACGCCGCCGACATCGGGCGAGACCACCACGAGGTCGTTGTAGCGCTTGCCTTGCAGGTCCGACAGCAGCACCGGCGAGGCGTAGATGTTGTCGACCGGGATGTCGAAGAAGCCCTGGATCTGGTCGGCGTGCAGGTCCATCGTCAGCACGCGGTTGACGCCAGCCGCTTCCAGCATGTTGGCAACCACCTTGGCGCTGATCGGCACGCGGGTGGAGCGCGGCCGGCGGTCCTGTCGGGCATAGCCGAAGTAGGGGATCACCGCGGTGATGCGCCGCGCCGATGCGCGCTTGAGCGCATCGACCATCAGCAGCAGCTCCATCAGGTGCTCGTTGGTCGGCGCGCAGGTCGGCTGGACCACGAAGACGTCGCGGGCGCGCACGTTCTGCTGGATCTCGATGGTGACTTCCCCATCGGAGAAACGGCCCACCGACGCCCGACCGAGCTCGATGCGCAGGTCGTTGGCAATCTCCTGGGCCAGGGCCGGATTGGCGTTGCCAGTGAAAAGGACAGTGTCTGCAAGCATCACGGAGGTCCGAGAGGTTCGGCGCCACGGGGACGTGGCACGTAGACAGGATCGGCGATCAGGAAGAAAACAGGCGCCGCGTCGGTAACCGACGGGCGCCTGTCATGGTTTGGCAGGGGAGGAAGGACTCGAACCCTCGCATGTCGGAATCAAAATCCGATGCCTTGACCAACTTGGCGACTCCCCTACACAGGCCGCTCTTGCGAACAGCCTACAACTCCAGCATTCAGTCAGCTGCCCATTCCACCAGGGGATGAGCCTCCAGACTGCAGCACAACCGACCGATCCAACCCACCGGCAAGGTCGCCAACACTTGCCTCGGATCCGCGGATCCATCTTCTGTGCCAGGGTGATTCCCAGCTTCTGCAAACACTGCGCTCCCGGATCCACTCATGCGGCCTGCGCCGCCATGCTGCCCCAGCAACTCCAACGCTTGACTGACTTCGGTGCTGTAGGCGGCTGCTGCTGCCTGCAGATCGTTTTTGTCAAAGCAATGCTTGTCTGCAAGAAAGACCGCTATTGTAGTGAGCGCGGTGTCGCGTGACAAGAGGGGGCTGGAAAAAATCGCCTGTGTCGGAATCGCGACAGGGGGTTTGAGCACCAGGTAGCTGGCTGCCGGGAGCTCGATGGGCGTGATCTGCTCGCCGATGCCCTCGACCCAGGCATTGCGACCACCGATGAAGAAGGGCACGTCGGCTCCCAGCTGCAGGCCCAGCGCAAGCAGTCGCGAGCGTGGCCAGTTCAGGCCCCAGAGCCGGTTCAGGGCGAGCAGCGTGGTGGCGGCATCCGAGCTGCCGCCGCCCAGCCCGGCACCCCAGGGCACCTGCTTGTCGATGGCGATGTGCGCGCCGAGCCGGCAGCCGCTGGTGGCCTGAAGGGCCCGAGCGGCGCGCAGGCAGAGGTCGTCGGCGGGCAGTGCGGCACCCAGGTCGCTGCGGCTGATCTGGCCATTGGCGCGCAACTCGATGTGCAGCGTGTCCATCCAGTCGATCAGCACGAACACCGACTGCAGCAGGTGGTAGCCATCGGCGCGACGCCCAACGACGTGCAGGAAGAGGTTGAGCTTGGCCGGGGCCGGAAGGTCGTAGAGCGCGGTCAGCGACATGGGGTGGAACGCAGGGGAGGGGCGATCGGTGGGATCGTTGCACGGACGGCTGGGCGTTCAGCGGGCATCGAGCTTGATGCGCACGGTCACGACCGGTGCTGGATCGGTCCGGGAGAGCACGACCAGCCCGTCAGCCAAGCGCTGCAGGGCCACCTGCCAGCCCTCCTGCGCGAAACCGGCGGTGCCATCCGGCAGGGGGTGGGTCGCCGCCGCCGGCCAGGGGCGGCCGCCGAGCCAGTCGAACAGTGCCGCGATCGGCACCGGCTCGCCGAGCAGGTCTGCCGACAACGCGTCGAGGGTGGCGTAGCGACGGATGCCGTCGCCCGTGACCAGGCGCACCGACCCGGGCGACCATACCGCGAGCCCATGCTGCGTGCCCAGCGGGCTGAGCAGGGCCAGGCGCCCGTTGGTGGTGTCGCCCGCGAGCTCGAAGCCCGCGCTGAAGGAGCGCTCGCTGTCGCCGGCCACCTGCACCGCAAGCCGGCCGCTGTGCCGCAGCGGCAGTTCGCCTGTTCCCACGGGCAGGCTCTGGCAGCCCGTCAGGCCTGCGGCTGTCGTCCAGCCCAGCCAGGCGCGCCGAGTCAGCCGCATCAAAGACGAACCTTCAGGCGTGCGAGGGTCTCGGTGAGCACTTCGTTGCCGGCATCCCGTTCCCGCCCGGCGCGCCAGACCCGCCGGGCTGCCTCCTGCTGGCCATCGGCCCAGAGCACCTCGCCCAGGTGGGCCGCGATCTCCACGTCCGGACGGCGGTCGTAGGCCTCGTGCAGCAACTTCAGTGCAGCGGCGCGGTTGCCGCTGCGGAACTCGACCCAGCCCATGCTGTCGGTGATAAAGGGGTCGCCCGGCGCCAGGGTCAGGGCCTTGGCCACCAACTCGCGCGCCTCGGCCAGTCGCAGGCCGCGGTCCGCCAGGCTGTAGCCCAGGGCGTTGTAGGCGTGCTGCTGATCCGGCTTGATCGCGATGACGCGTCGCAGCAGGCCCTCCATCTCGTCGAAGCGCCGCAACCGTTCGGCCAGCAGTGCCTGCTCATAGAGCAGATCGGGGTCGTTCGCCAGGCGGGCGTTGGCCTGGACCAGCAGATCGTAGGCCGCCTGCCACTGCTGCACGTCACGCAGCAGCTGGGTTTCGGCCATCACCTTGCTGCGCGCGGCCTCCGGCGTGCCTTCCGGCAGAGACTGCAGCAGCGCCCGGGCCTCGGCGAGCTTGCCCTGGCGGGCCAGCAGGGAGGCACGGCGTTGCAGCACGCTGGCACTGGCCTGTGTGTCTCCGAGCTTCTCCAGCCAACCCTGGGCGGCGCGGAAGTCCTTCTGCTGCTCGGCCGCCTGGGCCAGCATCAGGTAGGCCTGGGAGAGCTCCTGGGCTGCTTCCGCCTGCGGCCCGTGCTGGTCGTCTGCATCGGCCTCCGGCTCGTCGTCTGGCGCGGTCTCGCCCTGCGGGGGCGCGGGGCGGGCGGGTGCCTGGGCGGCGGGGGGCGGTGGCGCCTGGCGGATCGCCAGGTAGCGCTCCAGCGCCGCCTGGGCGTCGAGGGGCTGGCCCAGCTCCAGCAGCAGGGCGCCCTGCATCAGCCAGCCGGCCGATAGCTGCGGGTCTGCGCCGGTGGCCTCGCGGGTGCTGGCCAGGGCCTCGCGATAACGTTGTGCGGCCGTGAGCCGCCTTGCGTAGGCCAGCCGCACCCGGGCATCCGGCTGGGCGGTCTTCAAATAGGACTGCACCAGCGCCTCGCCTCGGGGCTCCTGCTCCATCATCTCCAGGCCGAGCATGGCCACGCCTTCGGCGGCAGGGTCGCTCTGCTGGGCCTCGCGGGCGGCGTCCAGGCTGCGGCCCGCATCACCGGCGATCCACCAGATCCGCGCGCTCGCCAGCTGGGCGCTGGCCTGGGTGGCCTTCGCCTCCCGCCAGGGCTTGAGCACGTCGGCCAGCACCTGGGCGGCCGCCTTCGCCTGGTTGCCGCGCACCACCAGGCGGGGCAGCGAGGCGATGGTGGCGTTGCGCTGCCCCGCCGGTGTCAGCTCGATCAGCGCGCGCACCGGCTCCTGGGCTTCGGCGGGGCGCCCCAGCGCCATCAGCACCTGGGCCTGCATTTCCGCCGCCGCCACGGAGCGCGGCAGGCTGCGGCGCCATTCCTTGAGCGCGCCCAGCGCTTGGTCGGCCGCGCGCGCTTCGATCGCCATGTCGACCGCGCGGCGGAACAGGCGGTCGTCACGCTGCTTGCGGGCGGCCTCCGTCATCACCTGGATCGCCGTGCCGGGCTCGCCGCGACGCTGTTCCACCTCGCTCACCAGCAACTGGTAGAACAGTTCGGCGTCCAGCGCCGATGGGCGCGGCACGGTGGGCGATTGCGCCTGGGCTGCACCGAAGGCGCCCAGGCACAGGGCCGCGAGGCCGGCGCGCCACCCCGTGTACGCGGGGCCGGCAGCAGGGCCGCGACCGGTTCGAGGGCGGCGCGGAGCGCTGGTTCGCAGGGGCATGGTGGGTCGGGGCAGTCGCCGGGGCAGGGGGTGTTCGTGTGATTCTAGGACGGCGCTCCAGCCGGCCGACCCCGTCCCATAATGGGCCCATGCCCGAGTTGCCGGAAGTCGAAGTCACCCGTCTGAGCCTCGTCGACCGCCTGGAGGGCGCCCGCCTGCTGGGCCTGCGTCTGGGCAAGCCATTGCGATGGCCGTTGGGTGTGGCGCCCCAGGCGCTGGCCGGTGCCCGCATCGGCCGGCTGCAGCGGCGCGGCAAGTACCTCTGGATGCCGCTCGGGCCAGCGGGCGACGCAAACCGCGAGGTGGCTGCCGAGGGTGGCGAGCCGGCCGAGATACCGGGGCTGCTGATCCACCTCGGCATGTCCGGGGCGCTGCGTTTTGACGCCGAGCTGCCGCCCGCCGGGCCGCACGACCATGTCGACTGGCTCACCGACCGGGGCACCCTGCGCCTGCACGACCCGCGCCGCTTCGGCGCGGTGGTGTGGTCGCCCGGGCGGGACCTCGATCCGGCGGCGCGGCTGCTGGCGGGCCTGGGCGTCGAGCCACTGGAGCCGGGCTTCACCGCCGAGCGGCTGCACGCCGGGCTGCAGGGGCGCCGCGTGGCGGTCAAGCAGGCGCTGCTGGCCGGCGACGTGGTGGTGGGCGTGGGCAACATCTATTGTTCGGAGGCGCTGTTCGCCGCGGGCATCGACCCGCGCACCGCCGCCGGGCGGGTCAGCCTGGTGCGCTGCCGGCGGCTGGCGCAGGCGATCCGCGAGGTGCTGCAGCGTGCGGTGACCCTGGGGGGCTCGACGCTGCGCGACTTCCACGACGCCCAGGGGCACGGCGGTGCCTTCCAGGAACAGGCGCAGGTCTATGGCCGGGCAGGGCAGCCCTGCCGGCGCTGCGGTGGCACGGTGCAGCGCATCGTCCAGGGGCAGCGCGCCAGCTACCTCTGTCCCGGCTGCCAGCATCGCTGAGCACGCCCGCGGCGGTGCGGATCTGCGACAGCGCGCAAATCCGGTGCGATTCGGGACATCGGCAGAGCCGGCAAGCGTGCGCACCTGCCGGACTGCGGGGGCTGGGGCCCACCGCGGATGCGGGGGGCTGAGCTACCATGAACCATGGTCCGGCCCCACGCCGGATGCAGCCCTACGATGACCGAGTCCAACCAGCCTGCCCCCAGCCCCCTCGCCATCACCGTGGCCGCCAACACGGCCGGCCCGACGGATCCGGCGGCCGTGCACGAGCCCTTCGTGCGCAGCCTGGATGCCCTGGGCATCTGGCGCGCGGCGCTGGAAGAACGTGTGCGCGACCTGGTCCGCTACCTGCGCGAACAGAGCCTGCTCGATGAGGCCGCCAGCGACCTGCTCGACTCCCTGCGCCAGCGCCTGGCCGGCGAAAAGCTGGTGGTGGCCTTCGTGGCCGAGTTCTCGCGCGGCAAGTCCGAGCTGATCAACGCGATCTTCTTTGCTGACAACAAGCGCCGCATCATGCCGGCCTCGCCGGGGCGCACCACGATGTGCCCGGTCGAGCTGGGATGGGACGCCGAGGATCCGCCCGGGCTGGCGCTGCTGCCCATCGAGACGCGGCTCGATGGGGCCTCGCTGGCCGAACTGCGCCACAAGCGCGCGGCCTGGGTACGCAAGCCGGTGGATGTCAACGACCCCGAGGCCTTCGCCCAGGCGCTGACGGCGGTGATGGACACCCGCCTGACCAGCGTGGACGAGGCCCGCGCGCTGGGTTTCTGGAACGACGACCAGCCGGCGGACAACCCGCCGATGAGCGCCGACGGCCAGGTCGAGGTGCCGCGCTGGCGCCATGCGCTGATCAATGCGCCGCATCCGCTGCTCAAGCGTGGCCTGGTGGTGCTCGACACCCCGGGGCTGAACGCCATCGGCGCCGAGCCCGAGCTGACGGTAGGCCTGCTGCCCAGCGCCCACGTGGTGGTCTTCGTGCTCGGTGCAGACACCGGCGTCACGCGCTCGGACCTGGAGATCTGGCGGGACCACCTCGCCTCGCAGGTGCTGACGCGCTACGTGGTGCTCAACAAGATCGACGCGCTCTACGACCCGCTGTCCACCGTCGAGCACAGCGAGGCGCAGATCGCCAGCCAGTGCGCCCAGGTGGCGCGCACGTTGCAGATCCCGCAGGCGCGCGTGTTCCCGATCTCGGCACGCCAGGCGCTGGAGGCCCGCGTCGAAGGCAACCCCCGCCTGCTGGTGGACAGCCGCCTGCTGGCGCTGGAGCAGGCGCTGGCGCAGCAGCTGCTGCCGCAACGCCGGGCGGTCTTCGAGCAGCTGACGCTGGAGGCACTCGCCGTGGTGCAGCAGCAGACCGTGCGCAACCTCACCGACCTGCGCCGCCACCTGGCCGAGCAGCTGCTGGAGTTGCGCGACCTGCGCGGCAAGAACGTCGGCAAGGTCAAGCTGATGTTGCAGCGTGTCACTGCCGAAACCAATGAATTCGAGGCCTGCACCACCCAGCTGTCGGCCCTGCGCGCGGTGCACGGGCGCATGCTCAAGGAGCTGTTGGCCCAGCTGGCCGGCGAGCGGCTGCGCACCGAGGTGGACGGCATGGTCGGCTCGATCCGCGACTCGCTGCTCAAGCTCGGTGCCAAGCGCTCCTACACCCAGCTGTTCGCGTCGCTGCGGCAGATGCTGGACGGCGCACAGAAGCGCAGCCAGGACGTGCGCGACATGCTGGGCGCCTACTTCAGCCGCCTCAACACCGAGTTCGGCTTCAGCCTCGTGGCTTCGTCGATGCCCGAGCTCTCGCGCTTCCGCGACGACCTGGCGCTGATCGAGCGCAGCTACGTGCAGTACCTCGGCCTGAGCCAGGCGATGCGGCTGGCGCAGCCGCGCTTCCTGGACCAGTTCCGCCGCATGCTGATCTCGCGCTTGCGCGTGGTCTTCGAGGGTGCGGCCAGCGAGATCGAGCTGTGGAACCGCACCGCTTCGGCCCAGGTTGATGCCCAGTTGCGCGAGCGCCGCAAGGCCTTCAAGCGCCGGCGCGATTCGCTGGAGCGCATCCAGAGCGCCGCCTCCGAGCTGGAGCTGCGCCTGAGCGAGCTGGAGGCGCAGGACGCCCGCCTGGCCACCATCGAGGTGCACCTGGCCCAGTTGTTCGAGGACGCGCGCCGCGCCGCGACCCAGCGCGAGTTCGACACCGTGACCGATGGCTCGGCCGCCTCGGCCTTCATGCCACTGACGACGATCCCCGCCCCGCGCGCGGCCGAGCCGGCACCGGCGCCGCGTGCGCCGATGCTGCACCCGCTGCCATTGCTGGAGCCGCTGCCCGTGCTGGAGCCCCTGCCGGTGCTGCAGCCGGCCGGACCCACGGGTTCCTTCGAGGCCACCACGCCGCTGGGAGCCGCCGGGCTGGATCCGCTGGCCGTGCGGGCCTGATGCCGGCGAGCTTCGACGCCGCCAGCGCCCTGGTGGCCTGGCAGCGCGTGCATGGCCGCCACGACCTGCCCTGGCAAGGGGAGCGTGATCCCTACCGGGTCTGGCTGTCGGAGATCATGCTGCAGCAGACCCAGGTCACGACCGTGCTGGGCTACTACGCGCGCTTCCTGGCGCGCTTTCCCGATGTGGCCGCGTTGGCGGCAGCCCACGGCGACGAGGTGCTCGGCCTGTGGGCCGGGCTGGGCTACTACAGCCGGGCGCGCCACCTGCACCGCTGCGCGCAGCAGGTGGTGGCCGAACACGGCGGCCGGTTCCCGCGCAGCGCAGCCCAGCTGGCCGAGTTGCCGGGCATCGGGCCCTCCACCGCCGCGGCGATCGCGTCGTTCTGCTTCGGCGAGCGGGTGTCGATCCTGGACGGCAACGTCAAGCGCGTGCTGACCCGCCTGCTCGGCTACGGCGAGGACCTGGCGGTGCTCCGGCACGAGCGTGCGCTCTGGGCGCTGGCGCAGGGGCTGCTGCCGAACCAGGCCGCAGACATGCCGGCCTACACGCAGGGGCTGATGGACCTGGGCGCCACGGTCTGTGCCGTGCGGGAGCCGCGCTGTGACGCCTGCCCCTGGCAGAGCGCCTGCGTCGGCCACGCCGAGGGGCGTCCGCAGGCCTACCCGGTGCGCACGCGCAAGCTGCGCCGCCACGTGCGCGCCAGTTGGTGCCTCTGGCTGGCCGATGCGTCGGGCGCCGTGTGGCTGCAGCAGCGTCCGGCGCAGGGCATCTGGTCCGGGCTGTGGGCCTGGCCGATGTTCGATGACGAGGCCGCCTGTCTGGCTGCGGCCGAGGCCGTCCTGGCTGCACCGACCGCAGCCAGCCTTGCCGGCACTGGCGGAGCGGTGGCCGACATCGAGGCGCTCGACGGCTTCCTTCACGTGCTCACCCACGTCGACTGGACGCTGCACCCGCGCCGCCTGGTGCTGCCGCAGGCGTTGCCGGCGGAGGTGCTTGAACCGCTGCTCGGGCCGGGGCGCTGGTGGCCTGCCGCGACACTGGCCGGCCTGGGCCTGCCGGCGCCACTGCGCAAGCGATTGCCGCCCGGCTGAGCGGCGCCGCAATCAGCCCGGCTTGACGATGCCGTGCCGGCGCAGGAAACCGTCCACCAGCGCCAGTCGGGCCTTCGCATCGGGCAGGGCCATCAGCTTGTGGCGGGTGGGCAGCGGGATCGGCAGCAACTCGCACCAGCGGTTGGCGACCCAGCCGGCGTCGTCGAGCCGATGGGGTTCGAGGAAGGGGGCCTGGCCCTGGGCGCCCAGGGCACCGATCGCCCGGCCCAGCGCTGCCACGCATCCGAGGTGCTCCTCGCCGGGGGCCGCCGGCTCGTCGGCCGGCAGCGGGCGGGTGTCGGCCACCCACAGGCCGTCGGCCCGCTGGCGGGGCGACTTCAGCTCGAACCGCTGCAGGCCGCGGCAGCGCACCTGCAGGATGCCGGCCTGCTCGCTGTCGCAGCTCAGCAGTTCGGCGAGGCAGCCCACGTCGGCAAACGCCACCGCCTCGCCGTCCAGGCGCACCTCGCCGCCGCGCGTGAGCGTGACCACGCCGAAGGGCGTGCCCTCGCGCAGGCAGTCTGCGATCAGGTCCAGGTAGCGGGTCTCGAAGACCTTCAGCGGCAGCAGCCCGTCAGGGAACAGCACCGTGCCGAGCGGGAAGAGCGGCCGCTCGGTCCACTCGCCCGCAAGCGTGCCCACCAGGATGTCAGAGCCAGACGGCACGGGCGGGGTGGGCATGGCGGGGGTTCTCAGCGTTCGTCGCGGGCTTCCAGCTCGCGGTGGCGGATCAGCGTGGGCATGCGGGCGCGGTAACGTGCCGCGAGCTGTTCGACGCTGTAGACGGAGCGGTGCTGGCCGCCGGTGCAGCCCAGCGCCACCGTGAGGTAGCTGCGCTGGTCCTGCTCGTAGGCGGGCAGCCAGCGGTCGAGGAAGGCCTCGATCTGCGCCAGCATCTCGCCCACTTCGGGCTGGGCCTTCAGGAAGTCGATGACGCCCGGGTCGCGCCCGGTCAGCGCCCGCAGTTCGCGCACGTAGTGCGGGTTGGGCAGCACCCGCAGGTCGAAGACGAGGTCGGCGTCGCGCGGCACGCCATGCTTGAAGGCAAAGGACTCGAACACCAGCGCCAGCTGGCTGTGCGCCGCCCCGCCGAGCTGGCGTACCCAGGCGCGCAGCTGGGCCGGGCGCAGGTCGCTGGTGTCGATCACCGTGCTGACCTCGCGCAGGGCGACGAGCAGCTCGCGCTCGCGCTCGATCGACTCGATCAGCGCCGCGCGCGACTGCGTGCCGCTGTCGTCCTGCGTCAGGGACAGGGGATGGCGCCTTCGCGTCTCGGAAAAGCGCCGCACCAGCGTTTCGGTGCGCGAGTCGAGGAAGAGCGACAGCACCGGCGTGCCCTCGCGGCGCAGCTCGTCGAGCAGCGGCAGCAGCTTGGGCAGCGAGCTGGCGCTGCGCACATCGGCCGCCACCGCGATCAGGCGCGTGCCCTGCTCGCGCTGCAGGCGGATGAAATCGCGCAACAGCTCGGTGGGCAGGTTGTCGACGCAGAAGTAGCCGGCGTCTTCCAGGGCATTGAGCGCCACCGACTTGCCCGATCCGGAGATGCCCGAGATCAGCACCACCGGGGGTTGGGAGTTGCCTGCGGTCGGGTCGCTGGTGCTGGCGGGGCTGGATGCGGTCGGCGGGGCGTCACTCATGGGGGTCAGCGGCGGTGGCGCGTGGCCGGTGCGAGGGGGGCCTCGCGGGCCGGCGTCGGCTGCAAGTCGGTGTTGGCGGTGGCCGACGGGCCTTCATTGTCCACCGAAGCCAGCATCTCCCGGGCGTGCAGCAGGCCACTGCCCGAGCGGGCGGTGCCGCCAAGCATGCGCGCCACCTCGGCGACGCGCTCCTCGCCGGCCACCGCCGTGATGCGGCTGGCGGTGCGGCCATCGGCCCCCGCCTCCTTGGCGACGACGAAGTGCTGGTCGGCGCAGGCGGCCACCTGCGCCAGGTGGGTCACCGCCAGGACCTGGCGCTCGCGGCCCAGGCGGCGCATCAGCCGGCCGACGGTGTCGGCCACCGCGCCGCCGATGCCGGAGTCCACCTCGTCGAAGATCAGCGTCGCGGCGCTGCTGCCCTGCGCGCTGCGGCGCTCGCAGCCGGTCACGGCGATCGCCAGGGCGATGCGCGACAGCTCGCCGCCCGAGGCCACCTTGGCCAGTGGGCGCGGCGTGCTGCCGGCGTGGCCGGCCACCAGGAACTCGACCGACTCCAGCCCGTGCGCCTGCGGCTCTGCCAGCGGCTCCAGCGCAATGGCGAAGCGCCCGCCCGCCATGCCGAGCTGCTGCATCGCCGCGCTCACCGCCTCGCTCCAGGCCGGCGCCGCCTGCCGCCGAGCCGCGCTCACCGTGCTCGCCTCGGCGAGGAAGCGCAGCCGGGCCGCCTCGGCCTGGCGCTGCAGGCCGTCCAGGTCGGAGGCGGCCTCGACGGCCTGCAACTCCTCACGCCATGCGGCGAGCGTGGCCGGCAGCTCCTCGGGTTGGCGCCGGAAACGCCGCGCCAGCCCCAGCCAGGCGGCCAGCCGCGCATCCAGCTCGGCCAGCCGTTCGGGCTCCAGCTCGGTGTGGCGCAGCGCGGCATGCAGGCTGTGGGCGGCGTCGTCGAGCTGCGCCTGCGCATCGCGCAGCACCTCCAGCGCGCTGCCCAGGGTGGCGTCGTAGTCGGCCACGCCGCTCAGCGCCTCGACCGCCCGGGCCGTCAGTGCGCCGGCGCTGTTCTCGGCCTCGCTGGTGGCGTCGAGCGCCAGCTGCACCGCATCCAGGATCGCCTGGGCATGCGCGAGCCGCTGGTGCTCGCCATTCAGCTCGGCCCACTCGTCGGCACCGGGGGCGAGCTTGTCCAGCTCGCCGATCTGCCAGGTCAGGCGCTCGCGCTCGCGCTCGCGTTCCTCGCTGCGGCTGCGTGCCGTCTCCAGGGCAGCCAGGGCGTGGCGCCACGCCGCCCAGGCGCTGGCGAGCGCTGCGGTGTCGATGCCGGCATAGCCGTCCAACAGGGCGCGCACCGAGGCCGGGCGCGTCAGGCTCTGCCAGGCGTGCTGGCCGTGGATGTCCACCAGCGCCTCGCCCAGCTCCTTGAGCTGTGCCACCGTGGCGCTGCTGCCGTTGATCCAGGCGCGGCTCTTGCCTTGCGCATCCACGGTGCGGCGCAGCAGCAGCGGCTCCTCGATGCCAAAGCCCGCCTCGTCCAGCCACTGCAGCAGAGCCGGGGCCACCGGCTCGAACTCGGCGCTGATCTCGGCGCGGGCGGCGCCTTCACGCACCACGCCGGCATCGCCGCGCCCGCCCAGGGCAAGCTGCAGCGCATCGACCAGGATCGACTTGCCGGCCCCGGTCTCGCCGGTCAGCACGGCAAATCCACCCCGGCTCGCGCCGGCAAACTCCACCTCCAGCGAGGTGACGATCACGAAGTCGCGCAGCGCCAGGCGCTTGAGCATCACAGTCCTCCGTCGCCGGGCAGCGCGCCTTCGTTCCAGTGCAGCTTGCGGCGCAGCGTGGCGTAGTAGTTCCAGCCCCGCGGATGCAGGAAACGCACCCGGTGGGCCGAGCGGCGCACGCAGATGCGGTCGCCGTGCATCAGGCTGGCGAGCGACTGCATGTCGAAGTTCGCGCTGACCTCCCGGCCTGCGACGATCTCGATGGCCACCTCGCCCGAGTCCGGCAGCACGATCGGCCGGTTCGACAGCATGTGCGGCGCGATCGGCACCAGCAGCCAGCCCGCTACGCCGGGGTGCAGGATCGGCCCGCCGGCCGACAGCGCATAGGCGGTCGAGCCCGTCGGCGAGGCCAGGATCAGGCCGTCGGCGCGGAAGTTGGCCACGAACTGGCCGTCCACCTCCACGCGCAACTCCACCATCGCAGTGGCGGCGCTGCGCAGCACCACGTCGTTCATCGCCACCGCCTCGTAGATCGCCTCGCCATCGCGCAGCACCCGGCCTTCGAGCATCGCGCGGTGCTCTTCCTCGTAGTCGCCAGCGAACATCGCTTTCAGGGCCTGCGCCACGCGTGCCACCGGGATGTCGGTGATGAAGCCCAGCCGGCCCTGGTTGACGCCCACCATCGGTACGCCGTAGCGCGCCAGGTCGCGCGCGATGCCCAGCATCGTGCCGTCGCCGCCCACCACCACCGCCACGTCGCAGTGGCGCCCCAGCTCCTCGGTCGACAGCGCCGGGTAGCCGGTGAGGCCGGTGTTCTGCGCCGTTGCCGTCTCCACCGACACATCCAGCCCCAGGCGGGTGAGCAGGTGGGCGATGTCCTCCAGCAGCGGGCGCATGCCGCGGGCCTGGAACTTGCCCACGAGCGCGGCATGACGGAAGCGGTTGGTCATGCGGGAAATTACACCACAGGGCCATGACGCCCCGATGCCACCCACGCCGGGCCGCGCTGCCGTGGCGCTGCACCGTGGCGGACCCGTCCCGCCTGGATGGGCGGCCGCCCCGCCGGCCGGTGCCGCCTAGAATCGGCTGCCATGCTGGACGACCGCGCCAAGCTCCTGCTCAAGACCCTGGTCGAGCGCTACATCGCCGACGGGCAGCCCGTGGGCTCGCGCACCCTGTCCAAGGCGCCCGGGCTCGAACTCTCGCCCGCGACCATCCGCAACGTGATGGCCGACCTGGAGGAGCTGGGCCTCATCGCCAGCCCGCACACCTCGGCCGGGCGCGTGCCTACCGCGCGCGGCTACCGCATCTTCGTCGACAGCATGCTCACCGTGCGGTCGCTGGCGGGCCAGGGCGCCGACGAGGCCAGCGGCGCGCCCCACGTCGAGCCCCTGCTGCCCGACCAGCCCCGCCGCGTCATTGCCAATGCCGCGCACCTGCTGTCGAGCCTGTCGCAGTTCGTCGGGGTGGTCACCGTGCCGCGCAAGCCGGGCGTGTTCCGCCACATGGAGTTCCTGCGCCTGGGCGAGCGCCGCGTGCTGCTCATCCTCGTCTCGGCCGACGGCGACGTGCAGAACCGCGTGCTCTTCACCGCGCAGGACTACAGCCAGGCACAGCTGCTGGAGGCCACCAACTACCTCAATGCGAACTGCGCCGGCCTGAGCATCGAGGAGATCCGCGAGCGGCTGAAGGGCGAGGTCGACGCGCTGCGCGCCGAGATCGCCGTGCTGATGCAGGCGGCGGTGCAGGCCGGCAGCGAGGCGGTCAGCGAGGAGGCCGACCAGGTCGTCATCTCGGGCGAGCGCAACCTGCTGCAGGTGCAGGACTTCGGCGCCGACCTGGGGTCCTTGCGCAAGATGTTCGACCTCTTCGAGCACAAGACCCAGGTCCTGCGCCTGCTCGACGGCTCCAGCCGCGCCGACGGCGTGCGCATCTACATCGGCGGCGAGAGCGGCGTGGTGCCCATCGAGGAGCTGTCGGTGGTGTCCTCCCCCTACGAGGTCAACGGCCGCCTGGTCGGCACCCTCGGCGTGATCGGCCCCACCCGCATGCCCTACGACCGCATGATCCAGATCGTGGACATCACCGCACGCCTGGTGGGCAATGCGCTGAGCCAGAAGTGAGGGGCGCAGGGCGCGTCGTTCGCCACCTACAATCCCGGGCTCCGGGCCGCTAGCTCATGATGGTTAGAGCAGCAGACTCATAATCTGTTGGTGCCGTGTTCGACTCACGGGCGGCCTACCAAACTTCCAGCAGGACCTGTCGCGTGTGGCGTGGCAGGTCTTTTTTTCTGGGGCCTCCATCCGGTGGCGGTTGGATCCAGAGATTGAGAAATCTCAAGAATCGGCCGGCCGGATGCCTGGTTTTCGACCGAGTGGGGCCTGCCCGTCCGGGAGAGGATCTGCGACCCTGCGTGCCACTGTGTCGGCGCGCCTCGAACGAGCAGAAAGGATCCCGCCCCATGTTCAAAACCGCCACGCCCGGCCCTGCCGGGTCGTCCCGGGGTGACATGCCGTCTGTCGATGCCGGCGAGCCGGCCCGCCGCGACGAGGGTTTCTTCGCGTACCACGGCATCTGGGCCCCTGGGGTGCGGCTGTTCCGGCGGCTGAACTTCACGGCCAAGGCGTTGATCATCTCCACGGCGGTGGTGCTGCCGCTGCTGCTGCTGGTGGCCCTCCAGCTCAAGCGCGAGAGCGACGAGGCGCTGGAGAGCCGCATGGCCGCCACCCGGGCGCATGTCGAGATCGCGCACGGCGTGCTGGCCTGGGCCCAGGCGCAGGAGGCGGCGGGGCTGTGGTCGCGCGAGCAGGCCCAGCTGATCGCCCGGCAGGCGGTGGGGCAGCTGCGCTATGCCGGGAGCGAGTACTTCTGGATCAACGACATGCAGCCGCGCATGGTCATGCACCCGACCAAGCCGGAGATGAACGGCCAGGCGGTGGGCGGCGTGCGCGACCCGAACGGCGTGGCGCTGTTCGACCTCTTCGTCGCCACCGTGCGCGAGCGCGGCGAGGGCACCGTGCGCTACCAGTGGCCCAAGCCCGGGCGCAGCGAGCCGGTGGACAAGGTGTCCTACGTCAAGGGCTTCGCGCCCTGGGGCTGGGTGGTCGGCTCTGGTGTCTATGCCGATGACCTGCGCGCCGAGGCGGCGCAGCGTCTGGTGGTGGCGCTGGCCATCCTGGCGCTGTCGCTGCTGATGGCCGGCTACCTCTTCCTGAGCTTCTACCGCGTGATGGACGGCGGCCTCAAGGAAACCCGCCGCCACCTGCGCGCGATGACCGATGGTGACCTCACCACCTCCCCCTCCCCCTGGGGCCGCGACGAGCCCGCCCAGCTGATGCAGGAGCTGCGCCGCATGCAGGAGGCGCTGCGCCAGATGGTGCTGCATGTGCGCCACTCCAGCGATGAGATCCTGCACTCCAGCAGCGAGATCGCCACCGGCATGAACGACCTGTCGGCCCGCACCGAGCAGGCCGCAGCCAACCTGGAGGAGTCCGCGGCGTCGATGGAGCAGATCGCCGCCACGGTGCGCAACACCGCCGAGCACACCCAGGAGGCCGCCGGCGTGGCGCGCCGCAACGCCCGCTGTGCCGACGATGGCAGCCGGGTGATGAACGACGTGGTGCAGACGATGGAGGGCATCCGCGGCTCCTCGGCGCGCATCGGCGAGATCATCGCCACCATCGACGGCCTGGCCTTCCAGACCAACCTGCTGGCGCTGAACGCGGCCGTCGAGGCGGCCCGAGCCGGCGAGCAGGGCCGTGGCTTCGCGGTGGTGGCCGGCGAGGTCCGCAACCTGGCGGGCCGCAGCGCCCAGGCCGCACGGGAGATCAAGGCGCTGATCGGCACCAGCGTGGACCAGGTCGAGACCGGCACGGCGGTGGTGCGCAAGGCTGGCTCGGCGATCGGCGAGATCGTCGATTCCTCCCAGCGCGTGGACCAGCTGCTCGACGAGATCGCCACCGGCGCGCGCGAGCAGAGCGCCGGCATCGCGCAGATCGGCCAGGCGGTGCAGGAGCTGGACCGCGTGACGCAGCAGAACGCCGCGCTGGTGCACCAGACGGCGGCCGCCTCGGCCTCGATGAAGGACCAGGCGCTGCAGCTCGCGGGCGAGGTCAGCCGCTTCCGGCTGCCGGCCGGCTGAGCATCAGGTGATGCGGTAGAAGTCCAGCTTCACGCAGCGCGCCTCGCGCTGGCCCACGGCGAGCGCGAGCACGCGGTTCAGGTGCAGCCAGGCCGGGGCGCCGGTGGTGAAGCGCACGACGGTGCGGAAAAAGTACTCGTCGCGCGCCACCGCCTCGCCGCGTGCCAGCCGGGCCATCACCTCGGCGGGGCCGTGGCGCAGGCCGTCGCTCTGCACCTCGATCAGGCCGCCGTCGTCGGCGCGGATCACATAGTGCGCCGCGATCTCCAGCACGCCGTCGGCGCGCAGGATCTGCCAGTCCACGCCGCCTTCGACCAGTGTGCCGTTCAGCTCGGGGCCGCGCACCGTGCCGCCGGCCAGCGGCACGTAGCGGCGCTCGCCGTGCTTGGCGGGGCCGAGGGTGACCAGTTCGCCGACCTCGCAGACCACCTGGGTCATGGGCTGCAGCGGCGGGGGAGGGGGGATCAGTGGGCTCAGTGGGGTCATGGGGTCATGGGGGCTTGCGGGTCAGTGGGGATGGACAGCGCCCATCGCCTGCCGATGATCTGGCCTGCGCTGCCCCGTGGCGGTCATCCGAGAAGATGACGCTGCCGGCTTTGGGGGGGCCCGCCGCCCCCTGCGTCACCGCCCCATTCGCCACATCCATTGACCCGCGATCCGCCATGAATGTCTGGGCCCTGCCCCTGAACTCCGGCCCGGCCTGGGCGGCCGGCTTCGGTGACTTGGTGGGCGCGATCGGCGCACCGGACTTCGCCACCCGGGCGCTGGCTGCGCTCAACCAGGCCCAACTGCGTGCCGCCTCCTGGTCGGTCTACCAAGTCTGGCGCCACCGGGCGCCGGTGCTGCACCTGTCGGGCAGTGTCGGCGTGGCCGACACCACGCGCGACTGCTTCGCCGCCTACCACGCCGGTCTGTACCGCGGCGACCGCAGCTTCGATGCGGTGCGTCCCGGCCATGCCGCCGTGCTGCGCATGCACGCCGACGAGGCCCCCAGCCAGGACCACCGCGAGGCCATCTACCTGCGCCACGGCGTGGTCGAGCGCCTGTCGGTGGTGCTGCGCCAGGACGACGAGGCGGTGTTCGCCGTCAACCTCTACCACCACGCCCACCAGGGCCGCTTCGAGGCCGGCGAGATCGAGTCCTTCGCCGCCGCCTCGCCGCTGCTGCTGGCCTGTGTGCAGCGGCACGTGCAGCTCGCGCCGACGTGCCCGCCCGTGGCGCAGGACCTGCGTGCAGCCCTGCGCTCGCGCTGCGAGGCACTGACCGAGCGCGAGCTCGATGTGTGCGAGCGCCTGCTGCGCGGCTGGAGCTATGACGGCATCGCCGCCGACCTGGGGCTGTCGCAGGCCACGGTCAAGACCTACCGGGCGCGTGCCTTCGAGCGCCTGGGCATGCACTTCAAGAGCGAGCTGTTTGCCGCCTTCCTGCCGCGGCAGTGACGGGCCGAGCGGGACTGTGAGGCGCTGGGATGGGCTGTGGTGGGCTGTGGTGGGCTGTGGCGGGCTTTGAGAGGGCCTGTCCTCCTCTGGGATGACAGGGCGCCGGCCCCGCGCCCGGCACACTGCCCGCACCCACGTGAGGAGACTGCCCGATGATCCACCGCCACCCCAGCCGCCACCCCAGCCGCCGCTCTGCCCTGGCCGCCATCGCCGCCGCTGCCGCCCTGTGCGCGCCGCTGCCCGGCGTGGCCCAGACCTTCCCGGACCACCAGGTCAAGCTGGTGGTGGGCTTCCCGCCCGGCAGCGGGCCCGACGTGGTGGCGCGCCACCTCGGCCAGAAGCTGGGTGAGCTGCTCAAGCAGCAGGTGGTGGTAGACAACCGCGCCGGCGCGGGCGGGCAGATTGCGGCCCAGGCGGTGGCGCGCTCGCCGGCCGACGGCTACACCCTGCTGCTCGGCGAACTGGGCTCGATCAGCATCTCGCCCGCCGCGTACAGCAAGCTGCCCTACGACCCGCCCAAGGACTTCGTGGGCGTGACCGAGGTGGTGCGCTCCGACTTCGTGCTGGTGGTGCCCGCCACCTCGCCCGCCAAGACCGTGGCCGACTTCGTCTCGGCCGCCAGGGCGCAGAAGGACAAGGTCAACTTCGGCACCTTTGGCGCCGGCACGCCGGGGCACTTTGGCGCCGAGGTGTTCGGCGACCTGGCGGGCTTCAAGGTGGAGTCGGTGCACTACCGATCCACGGGGGATGCCGTCACCGCGATCATCGCCGGCGACGTGAAGGGCGCCTTCGTCTCCGCCGCGCTGGCCACGGCCCAGGTCAAGGGCGGCAAGATGCGCGCGCTGGCCACCACGGCGGCGCAGCGCCTGGCCGTGCTGCCGGACGTGCCCACCTTCACCGAGGCCGGCCACCCGAAGGCCGACTTTGCCTCCTGGTTCGCCGTGCTGGTGCCCAGCGGCACGCCCGGTCCGGTGGTGGACCTGCTCAACCGCCAGATGGTGGCCGCCCTGCAGAGTCCCGACGTGCGCCAGAAGCTGCAGGAGGCCGGTTTCAACGTGATCGCCAGCTCGCGCGCCGACACCGAGCGCATGCTCAAGGCGGAAGCGGCGCGCTGGGCCGGCATCGTCAAGGCCTCGGGCTTCAAGGCCGACTGAGTGGGGCCCCGAGGGGGCGTCAGTCTTGCGCGCGCAGCAGCGCGTTGATGCGCTGCGCGGTGGCCAGCAGGCGCGGCAGGAACTGCTGCGTCATCTGCGTCACCGGTGTGCGCGCCACCTGGCCGCTGATGTTGATCGCCGCCACCACCCGGCCGGCGCGGTTGACGATGGGCGCGGCCATCGACACCAGGCCCTCCTCCAGCTCGCCGTCCACCAACGCCCAGCCCTGCGCGCGCACGCGCTGCAGCTCGGCCTGCAGCGCGCTGCGCTCGGTCAAGGTGCGGGCGGTGTGTGCCGTCAGCGTCAGGCCGGCCAGGCGGGCGGCGAGCGCGGCCTCGTCCAGCCCGGCCAGCAGCACCCGGCCCATCGAGGTGCAGTGCGCCGGCAGGCGGCTGCCCACGCCGAGGTTGATCGCCATGATCTTGCCGGCCGGCACCCGCAGCACGTAGACGATGTCATCGCCCTCCAGCACCGCGGCGGAGCAGGACTCGCCGATCTCGCGCACCAGCGCCTCCATGTCCGGCTGCGCCAGGTGCCACAGCGGCTGCGAGCTGAGGTAGGCAAAGCCCAGCTCCAGCACCTTGGCCGTGAGGCGGAAGCGCCGCCCGTCGCTCTCCGCGTACTCCACGTAGCCCAGCTGCTGCAGCGTCAGCAGGATGCGTCGCGCCCCCGCCCGCGTGAGCCCGGCGCGCTCGGCCGCCTCGGTCAGCGTCTGCGCGGGCGCCTGCGCGCCAAAGCTGCGCAGCACCGCCAGCCCGCGGGCGAAGGACTGCACGTAGCTGTCGCCCGGGCGCGGGGCGGCTTCGCCGTCGTCGGCGGCCTGGCCTGCATTGACAGACCCCGGAGGGCTCTCTAGCATCACTTGTTCTTTCCAAGAATTTCTGTTCGATATACGAACTTGATGCGCCTACTCTAGCCGAACCCGGCCCGCCTGCCCAGCGGTCGGGTCCGCCGGCCGGAGCCCGAGTCAACGCCGGCCCGCCGAGTCCGCCGGCCCCTTTGGAGACTGCATGATCCCCCGCCACGCCTTCATCTGCGACGCCATCCGCACGCCCATCGGCCGCTACGGTGGCGCGCTGTTCTCGGTGCGCACCGACGACCTCGCCGCCATCCCGCTCAAGGCGCTGATGGCGCGCAACACCGGCGTGGACTGGGAGGCAGTGACCGATGTCATCTACGGCTGCGCCAACCAGGCCGGCGAGGACAACCGCAACGTCGCCCACATGGCCACGCTGCTGGCCGGCCTGCCCGTGGGCGTGCCGGGCGCCACCATCAACCGCCTCTGCGGCTCGGGCCTGGACGCCGTGGGCACCGCGGCACGCGCCATCAAGAGCGGCGAGGCCGGCCTGATGATCGCCGGCGGCGTGGAAAGCATGAGCCGCGCCCCCTTCGTGATGCCCAAGGCCGAGAGCGCCTTCTCGCGTGCCAACGCGGTCTACGACACCACCATCGGCTGGCGCTTCGTCAACAAGCTGATGAAGGCGATGCACGGCGTGGACTCCATGCCCGAGACGGCCGAGAACGTCGCCACCGACTACCGCATCGAGCGCGAGGCGCAGGACCGCATGGCGCTGGCCAGCCAGCTCAAGGCGGTGGCGGCGCAGAAGGCCGGCTTCTTCGACGCCGAGATCTGCCCGGTGACGATTCCCCAGAAGAAGGGCGACACGGTCATCGTCAGCCGTGACGAGCACCCGCGCGAGACCAGCCTGGAGGCGCTGGCCAAGCTCAAGGGCGTGGTGCGCCCGGACGGTACGGTCACCGCCGGCAACGCCAGCGGCGTCAACGACGGCGCCTGTGCGCTGCTGCTGGCCGACGAAGCCACCGCCGCGAAACACGGCCTGACGCCACGCGCCCGCGTGGTCGGCATGGCCACCGCTGGCGTGCCCCCGCGCGTGATGGGCATCGGCCCCGCACCCGCCACCCGCAAGGTGCTCGAACTCACCGGCCTGACGCTGGCCGACCTGGACGTGATCGAGCTGAACGAGGCCTTTGCCGCCCAGGGCCTGGCGGTGCTGCGCGACCTGGGCCTCGCCGACGACGACGCCCGCGTCAACCCCAACGGCGGCGCCATCGCCCTGGGCCACCCGCTGGGCGCCTCGGGGGCTCGCCTGGCCACCACCGCCGTGAATCAACTGCACCGCAGCGGCGGGCGCTACGCCCTGTGCACGATGTGCATCGGCGTGGGCCAGGGCATTGCGATGATCCTGGAACGCGTGTGAGTCGCCCACCCCCGTTGCGGCTGACGCCGCCCCCCTCAAGGGGGCGCAACCCGTGGCCCGGCAAAGCCGGTTCCACGGTTGCCGCTGGACTGCAACGGGGCCTGTGTCGTGACACACTGACTGCATGAACCGTGTCCATACCTACCCGCTGCGCGTCGAGTTCGGTGACTGCGACCCGGCGCAGATCGTCTGGTTTCCGAACTACTTCCGCTGGGCCGATGCCGCCAGCCGGCACTTCTTCATCCAGTGCGGCCTGCCGAGCTGGAAGACCACCGAGGCCGAGCGCGGCATCATCGGCACGCCGCTGGTGGACACGCACGCGCGCTTCCTGCGCCCGGCCTCCTACGGCGATGCGCTGCACATCGACAGCTTCGTGCCCGAGTGGCGCCGCAAGAGCTTCGTGATGCGCCACAGCGTGCGCCGCGGCGAGGAGACGCTGTGCGAGATCACCGAGGTGCGCGTGTTCGCCCGCCGCAAGGGCGACGGCCACGACCCGCACGCCATCGAGGCGGTGCCGGTGCCGGAGGACTGGCGGGCGCTGTGTGAGTGAGGTGCGAGTGAGGCGCGAGTGAGCCCACGGCGGGCTGCTCCGACCCCCCGCATGACAAACGCCCGCGGCTGCGGGCGTTGTCGCATTCAGCCGCAGGGCTGAATCAATGCCGGATCACCTCCGCCCCGTCCCCATACAGCGCCAGCACCTTGTCCGCCCGGCGCGTCAGCACGGCGCGCTGGTTGATGTAGCCCTTGTCGGTGATCTCGCCGTCGTCCACGGTGGGCGGCTCGTCGAGGATCAGGGCGCGGGTCGGGCACTGCGAAGTGCCGCCACCTTCGGCCTTGATGGCGCGCAGGCCGGCGGCGATGGTCTCGCGCACGGTCTCGATCGGCAGGGCCTTGGCCTGCGGGGTGAGGAAGACCAGCAGGCCGACCTCCTCGCGGTCATGGCCGGTGACCACCGCGTCGGACACGTGCGGCGCGCAGGCGCTGACGCTGCGGATGCGCACGCTGCCCACGCTCACCCAGGTGCCGCTCATGAGCTTGAAGTCCTCGGCCACGCGGCCGTCGAAGGCCACGCCACGCTCGGGCCGGTGCTCATCCACCAGCTTGCCGGCGTCGCCGATGCGGTAGTAGCCCTCGGCGTCGAAGGCCGCCGCGTTGGCCTCCTGGTTGTTGCGGTAGCCGGGGAAGATCGACGGGCCGCGCACCCGCATTTCCAGCTTGCCGCCGTTGGGGATGAACTTCAGCTCCACGCCGGGCAGCGGCAGGCCGATGCAGCCGGCGCGGTCGATGCGCCAGTGCACCGAGGTGGCCGCGGGCGCGGTTTCGGTGCTGCCCCAGGAGGAGGTGAACCACAGCGGGCGGTCGCGCACCTTGCGGGCCACCGCTTCCAGGCGCTCCCACAGGCTCTGGGGCAGCGCGGCGGCGGCGTAGAAGATGCCTTCGAGGTTCTCGAAGAAGGTGCGCGCGAAGTCCGGGTCGCTCTCCAGGTAGGGCAGCAGCATGTCGTAGCCGCGCGGTACGTTGAAGAGGAAGTTGGGCTTGACCTCGCGCAGATTGGCCACGGTCTTCTCGATCAGCCCGGGCACCGGCCGGCCCTCGTCGATGGTCAGGCTGCCGCCGTGCGAGAGCACCATGTTGAAGTTGTGGTTGCCGCCGAAGGTGTGGCTCCAGGGCAGCCAGTCCACCAGCCGCAGCGGGTAGCGCACCAGCATCGGCCAGGCCTGCGCCATCTGCTGCTGGTTGGCGCAGAGCATGCGGTGGGTATTGACCACCACCTTGGGCACGCCGGTGGAGCCGGAGGTGAGCAGGTACTTGGCCGGCCACTCGGGGCGGATGGCGTGGTAGAGGTCGATGACCGTCTCGGTCTCCTCGGCCTGCAGCAGCGACTGGAAGGACAGCGCCCCGTGCGGGCCGAGGTCGCCGGCGTGCTCGTGGGCGTGTTCGTGGGCGTTCGTGCTGAACACGGCCGGGCAGCGCACGCCCCAGCTCTTCACCGCCGGGCCGTAGACCTTGGCGTCGGAGGCGTAGACCAGCGCGGGGTCGAGCGCATCCAGGATCGCGCAGATCTTGCTGTGGTCCTTGGTCAGGCGGCTGTAGGCGCTGGAGACGGTGCAGGCCACGCGGCCGATGTGCATCGTCGCCAGCATCAGCAGGGCGTGATCGATCGAGTTGTCCGACAGGATCACCACCGGCTTGTGCACGGGCAGATCGAGGTTGAGCAGCGACTGGGCGATGCGGCCGACCAGGTGGCGCACCTCGCCATAGGTCAGGCGGCGCCAACTGCCGTCGGGATGGCGCTCGGCGAGGAAGGGCGCCTGGGGCGTCATGCGTGCCCAGTGCTCCAGCCAGGAGCCGATGCTGCGCGCGAAGGGCTGCAGCGCCTCGGGCGAGCGCAGCACGAAGCCGCCGCCGGGCAGGTCTTCCTTGGTCACGCGCGCGGGGGCGAGTGCCGCGGCGTCGTCGAATGGCAGCAGGTCCATGGGGAGCTCTCCTTGATCGGGGGTGTCGTGTCGGGGCGGGCGCGGGGTGCGGGGGGGCTAGACGCCCAGGTAGCCGGCCAGCTCGGTGCTGCCGCGCAGTTCGGCCGAGGCGCCGGCGAGGACCAGGCTGCCCTTTTGCAGCACGACGAGGCGGTCCGACTCGTTGCAGACCTTGCGGTAGTCGCGGTCGACGATCAGCGTGGCGATGCCGCTGGCGCGGATCTGGCCGATCACGCGCCAGATCTCGGTGACGATGAGCGGCGCCAGGCCCTCGGTGGCCTCGTCGAGGATGATCAGCTCGGGGTGCGTCATCAGCGCGCGGCCGATCGACAGCATCTGCTGCTCACCGCCCGAGAGCTGGGCGCCGAGGTTGCCCTGCCGCTCCTTCAGGCGCGGGAAGGTGGCCAGCACGCGCTCGTAGGTCCAGTCGTTGCGTCCGTCGCGGCCGGTGCGCGCGGCCATCACCAGGTTCTCGCGCACGCTGAGGTTGGGGAACACGCCGCGCCCCTCGGGCACGTAGGCCACGCCCAGGCGGGCCACCTCGTGCGGCCGGGCGCGCGAGCAGTCCTGCCCGAACAGGGTGATGCGGCCGTCGCGCTGCGTCACGTGGCCGAGCAAGGTGCGGATCAACGTGCTCTTGCCCATGCCGTTGCGGCCGAGCAGGCCCACGGTCTCGCCGCGGCGGATCTGCAGGTCCACGCCATGCAGCACGTGGCTGCTGCCGTACCAGGCATGGATGCCGCCGGCATCCAGGAGGAGTTCGGTGGAGGATGAAGCTGAGGCCATCGTCAGTGTCCGCCGAGGTAGGCTGCCTGCACGGCCGGGCTGGCACGCACGGCGTCGGGCGTGTCGGAGGCGATCACCGCGCCGTTGACCATCACGGTGATGCGGTCGGCGATGCGGAACACCGCGTCCATGTCGTGCTCCACCAGCAGGATCGCGTGGCTCGTCCTGAGCTGCGCCAGCAGCGCCAGCATGCGCTCGGTCTCCTCGGCGCCCATGCCGGCCAGCGGCTCGTCGAGCAGCAGCACCTGCGGGCCGGTGGCCAGGCACATGGCGATCTCCAGCTGGCGCTTCTGGCCGTGCGAAAGCAGCCCGGCGCTGCGCTGCTGCACGTCCTGAAGGCCCACGCGCTCGATCACCGCGCGGGCGGCGGCGGTGCTGTCCGGGCAGGCCTGGGCACTTTGCCACCAGTGCCAGGGCCGGGGCGTGCGGGCCTGGGCGGCCAGGCGGCAGTTCTCGAACACCGTGAAGCCCGGGTAGATGGTGTTGCGCTGGTAGCTGCGCCCCAGCCCGGCCTGGGCGCGGCGCGGCTGGGACCAGCCGGTGGCGTCCTGCCCGAGCAGCTCGACGCGCCCGCCCGAGGGCGGGATCTCGCCGGAGAGGATGTTGATCAGCGTGGACTTGCCCGCGCCGTTGGTGCCGATGACCGCGTGCACCTCGCCGCGCCGCAGGTCGATCGAGACGCGGTCCACCGCCACCAGCCCGCCCCAGCGGCGGGTGATGTCCTGTCCACGCAGGAGGATGTCAGCCATGTTGCGCTCCCTGGGCAGGCCCGGTGCCGCCGCGCGGCGTACGGCCGGTCAGCCGCGCGCGCCACTGGGCCGGCAGGCCCACCAGGCCGTGGGGCAGCAGCGCCACGCAGGCGATGATGCTCAGCCCCAGCCCGAGGTGCCAGTGCTTGGCGAAGGCGCCGAAGACCGCCTCGGACTTGAAGAACTCCTGCAGCAGCGCAAAGGCGAAGGCGCCGATCAGCGCCCCGCGCAGGTGGCCCAGGCCGCCCAGGATGATCATGATCAGCACCGCGCCCGAGAGGTGCCAGCTCATCAGCTCGGGGTTCACCACGCCGTCCTTCACCGCGAAGAGGAAGCCCGCCAGCCCGGCCAGCGCGCCCGAGATCACGAAGGCGGCCAGCTTGTACGGGTAGGTCGCGAAACCGGTGGCGCGCATGCGCTGCTCGTTGGCCTTGATGCCCGCCAGCGCGCGGCCGAAGCGCGAGCGCAGCAGCAGCGCCAGGAAGCCGAACACGCCAGCCAGCATTGCCAGCGTGAAGCCGTAGAAGCTCGCCGCGTGATCGAGGTTGAGCAGCGTGGCGCCGCCGATGGCCAGCACCGGTTTGATGTTCAGGTAGATGCCATCGGTGCCGCCGCCCAGCGGGGTGTCGTGCACCACGTAGTAGGCCATTTGCGCGAAGGCCAGCGTCACCATGATGAAGTACACACCCTTGGTGCGCAGCGACAGCGCGCCCATGAACAGCGCATAGGCGGCGGCCGCCAGCACGCTGGCCGGCAGCAGCCAGGCCAGGTTGGCCGCATCGCTCTCGGGCGACAGCAGCACGGCGGCGTAGGCGCCGATGCCGAACAGCGCCGCCTGGCCGAAGCAGACCAGGCCGGTGCTGCCCACCAGCAGCTCCAGGCTGAGCGCGAAGATCGCGTAGATCATGATCTTGGTGACCAGGTCCACGCCGAACTGCCCGGCCACCAGGGGATAGAGCGCCAGCAGTGCGAACACCGCGGCGGTGAACAGAAACTTGGGGGAGCGCATCGTGTTCATCCGGCTTTGAACAGGCCGTCAGGTTTCCACAGCAGGATGAGCGCCATGAGGACGTAGACGAGGACACCGGCCGCCTGCGGGAACACCACCTTGCCGAAGGTGTCCACCACGCCGATCAGCAGCGCCGCCAGCAGCGCGCCGCGGATCGAGCCGATGCCGCCGATGACCACCACCACGAAGCAGATGATCAGCACCTGGTTGCCCATGCCCGGGTAGACCGAGGACACCGGCGCGGCCACCATGCCGGCCAGCACCGCGATCGCCACCCCGGCGGCAAACACCACGCGGTAGAGGAACTTGATGTCGATGCCCAGCGACTGCACCATCTCCCGGTTGGTCGAGCCGGCGCGGATCATCATGCCCAGCCGGGTGCGCGTGAACACCGCCCACATGCCCACCGCCAGCGCCAGGCACACGCCCGAGATGAACAGGCGGTAGACCGGGTAGGTCATCACCTCGCCGAGCGGGATCGTGCCGGACAGCCAGTCCGGCGCCGTCACGCCGTAGACGTCGTCACCGACGATCAGGCTGCGCAGCTCCTCGAACACCAGGATCAGCCCATAGGTCATCAGCACCTGCTGCAGGTGCTCGCGCTCGTACAGGAAGCTGAAGAAGGCCCACTCCAGCACATAGCCCAGCACGACGGCCAGCACCAGCCCGACGAACAGCGTGGCGAAGAACCCGCCCCCGAAGGTGCTCGCCACCACCGGCGCCAGCGCATAGGCCATGTACGCGCCGATCATGTAGAAGCTGCCGTGCGCCAGGTTGATGACGCCCATGATCCCGAAGATCAGCGTCAGCCCGGAGGCGACCAGGAACAGCAGCAGCCCGTACTGCAGCGAGTTCAGGCACTGGATGAGGAAGGTGGCAAGGTCCACAGGAGTTCCGCCGGAAGGCGATCAGGCGAGCAGGGGATCGGGCGAGCGAAGCAACGCCCAAGATGTGGCCCGAATTCCGTCGCGAGCGGGGCGAGGTCGGGTTCGGGGCGCGCAGGCGTACTTCCGTACGCCGAGCACCACGGGCCCGAGATCGGCCCGCGCAGCAGGAAAGCGGGTCACATCTTGCAGCCGCGGGCCGGGTCGGGCAGGACCTTCACGGCGATCCCCGTCATCACGTTCTCGCGTCCCTTGGCCTCGCGGACGTAGAAGTCCTGCACCGGGTTGTGCGCCGCGCTCAGGGTGTACTTGCCGCGCGGGCTGTCCACCGTCATCTTGCGCATCGCCGCCACCATCGCGTCGCGCTTGCTGAAGTCGCCCTTCACCGCGCTCAGGCCGCCGGCCAGGATCTGCGCGGCGTCGTAGCCCTGCACCGCGTACACGTCCGGCTGCATCTTGTAGGTCACCGCGTACTTGGTGCGGAAGGCGTTGTCGCGCGGCGAGTTGATGCCGTCGGCGTAGTGCAGCGACGTCAGCAGGCCCTGGGCGGAGGCGCCCTGGGCGTCCAGCGTGCCGTCGGTCAGGAAGCCCGAACCCATCAGCGGGATGCTCTTCTTCAGGCCCGCGGCGTCGTAGTCCTTGACGAACTTGACCGCGCCGCCACCGGCAAAGAACGCGAACACCACATCGGGCTTCTGCGACGCAATCTCAGTCAGCAGGGCCTGGAACTCCACGTTGGGGAAGGGCAGGTTCAAATCCTTCACCACCTTGCCGCCACCCTTCTCGAAGGCCTCGGTGAAGCCCTTCACCGTCTCGGTGCCGGCGGCGT
>Ga0073899_10000205_pt1 | contig 54465 bp, 54 predicted proteins | sample KloWWTmetaKNB5Ph_FD_88975 | JGI IMG/M metagenome (GOLD analysis project Ga0073899, IMG submission 88975) | Active sludge microbial communities from Klosterneuburg, Austria, studying microevolution and ecology of nitrifiers - Klosterneuburg... | ecosystem: Engineered > WWTP > Aerobic digester >... | reverse complement strand
TCGGCTCCGAGTTCGACCGCGCCCAGTTCGTCGGCGCCCGTGGTGTCGTCGTCAGCGCCGAAGTCGACCGCGCCCAGTTCGTCGGCGCCTGTCGTCTCGTCGTCGGCGCCCAGCTCGTCGGTGCCCGTCGTCTCGTCGGTGCCGAGCTCGGCGGCGCCCGTCGTGTCGTCGGCTGCCGTCACGACAGCGGCCCCCACCTCGGCGGCGGCCGTGCCGACCTCGACGTCCCCAGCCGCCGGCGTCGCGCCCACTACCTTGACCGGTCTCCGGAGCACCACCCAGCCGGCCGCCACCCGGACGACCACCAGTGCCGCCACGACCACCACCGCCGCTGCGACCACCACCACCCAGCCGGCCGGGATCACCCCGTCGACCGCGCGACTGGCGTGGGCGCACGACCGTGCGGTGCTGCGTCGGGCCTGGCGAGCCGTCCTGCCGCGCGGCTTCGCCGCCCGGTGGTCGTGGTTCGCCCAGGAGTGGTGACACCGCCGTCGAGGTCGCTCAGGGTCGCCGGAAGGGGACCGGCCGAGCGCTGACGGCATGGGCACTGCACGGGATGGGCACTGCACGGGGGACCGGCGCAGCGCTGGTACAGTCCCAGGCGATGACTGCGCAGCCTGCGATCCTGGTGCTCGAGGACGGCCGGACGTTCCATGGCCGATCCTTCGGGGCCAGCGGAGAGACGTTCGGCGAGGCGGTGTTCTCCACCGGGATGTCCGGCTATCAGGAGACGCTGACCGACCCCTCCTACCACCGGCAGGTCGTGATAGCGACCGCCCCTCACATCGGCAACACCGGGTGGAACGACGACGACGACGAGTCCGGCCGCATCTGGGTGGCCGGCTACGTGGTGCGCGACCCTGCCCGCGTCGCGTCGAGCTGGCGTGCCCGACGGTCCCTCGACGACGAGCTTCGGGCGCAGGGCATCGTCGGGATCTCCGACATCGACACGCGCGCCCTCACCCGTCACCTCCGTGACCGCGGCGCGATGCGCGTCGGGATCTCGAGCGTCGACCTCGACCGTGGCTCGCTGCTCGCGCGGGTGCTGGCCTCGCCCGAGATGACCGGTGCCAACCTGGTGGCCGACGTCACGACACCGGAGCCCTACGTGGTTCCGGCCCAGGGCGACAAGCGCCTCACCGTCGTCGCGGTCGACCTCGGCATCAAGTCGATGACGCCCCGACAGCTGGCCAAACGCGGCATCGAGGTGCACGTGCTGCCGGCCGGCTGCACCTACGACGACATCGCCGGCCTCCGCCCCGACGGCCTTTTCTACTCCAACGGCCCCGGCGACCCCAGCACCGCCGACCACGAGGTGGCGGTGCTGCAGGACGCCCTCGCAGCGGGGATCCCGTTCTTCGGGATCTGCTTCGGCAACCAGATCTTCGGTCGCGCGCTCGGGTTCGGCACCTACAAGCTGAGGTACGGCCACCGCGGCATCAACCAGCCCGTCGCGGACCGCACCACCGGCAAGGTCGAGATCACCGCCCACAACCACGGCTTCGCGGTCGACGCGGCCACCGACGCGCCCACCGACACCCCCTACGGGGTCGCGGAGGTCAGCCATGTCTGCCTCAACGACGACGTCGTCGAGGGGCTGCAGCTCACGCGTGACGGTGTCGTCACGGCGTTCTCGGTGCAGTACCACCCGGAGGCGGCCGCCGGCCCGCACGACGCCGAATACCTGTTCGAGCGGTTCGTCGACGTCATGACGACCGCCCGGCAAGCACGCGACGCGAAGCCGTCCCCGTCCGGAGAGAGTGCCTGATGCCACGCCGCACCGACATCTCGTCGATCCTCGTGATCGGCTCCGGACCCATCGTGATCGGGCAGGCCTGCGAGTTCGACTACTCCGGCACCCAGGCGTGCCGCGTGCTGCGGGAGGAAGGCTTCCGGGTCGTCCTGGTCAACTCCAACCCGGCGACGATCATGACCGACCCCGAGTTCGCCGACGCGACCTACGTGGAGCCCATCACCCCCGACTTCGTGGAGAAGGTGATCGCCAAGGAGCGCCCCGACGCCCTCCTGGCCACGATGGGCGGGCAGACCGCACTCAACACCGCGGTGGCCCTGCACGAGTCGGGCGTGCTGGAGCGCTACGGCGTGGAACTGATCGGTGCCAACATCGACGCGATCCGGAAGGGGGAGAACCGCGAGGAGTTCAAGCGCATCGTCGAGTCCCTCACCGGCATCGACGGCGGCACCCCGGAGGTGGCGCGGTCGCTGATCTGCCACACCCTCGGCGAGGTGGTCTCGGCGGCCGGCCACCTGGGCTACCCGGTCGTGGTGCGGCCGTCCTACACGATGGGCGGCGTCGGGTCGGGCTTCGCCCACGACGAGGGTGAGCTGCGGCGCATCGCCGCGGTCGGCCTGGACGCCTCCCCGGTGACCGAGGTGCTGATCGAGGAGTCGATCCTCGGCTGGAAGGAGTACGAGCTCGAGGTGATGCGTGACCGCGCCGACAACGTGGTCATCGTCTGCTCGATCGAGAACCTCGACCCCATGGGCGTCCATACGGGCGACTCGATCACCGTGGCCCCTGCCATGACGCTGACCGATCGCGAGTATCAGCGCATGCGCGACGTGGGCATCGCGGTGATCCGCGCCGTGGGGGTCGACACGGGTGGCTGCAACATCCAGTTCGCCGTCGACCCGGTCGACGGCCGCATGATCGTCATCGAGATGAACCCCCGGGTGTCGCGCAGCTCGGCGCTCGCGTCGAAGGCGACCGGGTTCCCCATCGCCAAGATCGCCGCGAAGGTCGCCGTCGGCTACACCCTCGACGAGATCAGCAACGACATCACCGCCGAGACCCCGGCCAGCTTCGAGCCCACTCTCGACTACGTGGTGGTGAAGGTGCCGCGCTTCGCGTTCGAGAAGTTCCCGACCGCGGAGGACACCCTCACCACGCACATGAAGTCGGTGGGTGAGGCGATGGCCATCGGGCGCAACTTCACCGAGGCCCTCGGCAAGGCCCTGCGATCGCTGGAGGACCCGCGGGCCCCCTTCGTGCTGGCCGGTCCCGTCGAGGAGACCGTGACCGACCTGCTGGCTCGCAGCTCCCGGCCGCACGACGGCCGGCTCGGACTGGTGGTGCGGGCGTTGCGGGCGGGTGCCACCCCGGAGCAGGTCTTCGAGGCCACCAGCATCGACCCGTGGTTCATCGACCAGCTCTGCCTCGTGGTCGACCTGGCCCGCGACCTCTCGTCCGCGCGGGAGCTCACCGCCGACCTGCTGCGCCAGGCGAAGCGGCACGGACTCTCCGACGCCCAGATCGGCGGAATCCGCAACCTCCCCGCCGAACTGGTGCGTGAACTGCGCCACAGCCTCGGCATCCGGCCGGTCTACAAGACGGTCGACACGTGCGCGGCCGAGTTCGCCGCCACCACCCCGTACCACTACTCCTCCTACGACGAGGAGACCGAGGTGGAGCCGCGCACCAAGCCGGCCGTCCTCATCCTCGGGTCCGGACCGAACCGCATCGGCCAGGGCATCGAGTTCGACTATTCCTGCGTGCACGCGGCGATGGCGCTCTCGGAGGCCGGGTACGAGACGGTCATGGTCAACTGCAATCCCGAGACGGTGTCGACCGACTACGACACCTCGGACCGGCTGTACTTCGAACCGCTCACCCTCGAGGACGTCCTCGAGGTGTACGACGCGGAGCGCGCCGCGGGTCCCGTCGCCGGCGTGATCGTGCAGCTCGGCGGCCAGACCCCCCTCAAGCTCGCACAGTCGCTCAAGGACGCCGGCCTGCCGATCGTCGGCACCTCGCCCGAGGCCATCCATCTGGCCGAGGAGCGCGGCGCCTTCGGGGCCGTCCTGGCAGCCGCCCACCTGCCGGCGCCCCGCTTCGGCATGGCCACGTCGCGCGCCGAGGCGCTGAGGATCGCCGCCGAGATCGGCTACCCCGTGCTGGCGCGTCCGTCCTACGTGCTCGGCGGTCGCGGCATGGAGATCGTCTACGACGACGAGACGCTCGACGACTACATCACCCGCGTCACCACGCCCACCACCGGCGGGGCGATCGTCGGGCCCTCGCCGGCGAACCCCGTGATGATCGACAAGTTCCTCGACGACGCGGTGGAGATCGACGTGGACGCGCTCTACGACGGCACCGACCTCTATCTCGGCGGCATCATGGAGCACATCGAGGAGGCGGGCATCCACTCCGGCGACTCGGCGTGCACCCTGCCACCGATCACTCTCGGCGACGACGTGGTCGACCGCATCCGGCGCTCCACGCTGGCCATCGCGCAGGGCGTCGGGGTGCGGGGCCTGATCAACATCCAGTACGCGATGGCGGGCGACACCCTCTACGTGCTCGAGGCCAACCCGCGGGCCTCCCGGACGGTGCCGTTCGTCTCGAAGGCGACGGGCACCCAGCTCGCCAAGGCCGCCGCCCTGGTGATGCTGGGCACGTCGATCGCCGACCTGCGGGCCTCGGGGATGCTCCGGGCCGCCACCGACGGCGCCGACGTGCCGGACGGCGCGCCGATCGCGGTGAAGGAGGCGGTGATGCCCTTCAACCGGTTCCGTACCGCCGACGGCACCTCGGTGGACACCGTCCTGGGGCCCGAGATGCGCTCGACGGGTGAGGTGATGGGCCTCGACGCCACCTTCGGCACGGCCTTCGCGAAGAGCCAGACCGGGTCGTACGGGTCGCTGCCCACGGCGGGGACGGCCTTCGTGTCGGTCGCCGACGCCGACAAGCGCACCATCATCTTCCCGGTGAAGGTGCTCGCCGGACTGGGATTCGAGATCCTGGCCACCGCCGGCACCGCCCAGGTGCTGAGCCGCAACGGCCTGGAGGTCACCCGGGTGCGCAAGTCGACCGAGGGCACCGGACCCAACGGGGAGCCCACGGTCGTCGACCTCATCCTCGACGGCACCGTCGACCTGGTCTTCAACACGCCCCGGGGTCGCACGTTCGGGTCCGCCACCCGTCGCGACGGCTACGAGATTCGCACGGCCGCGATCTTGCGCGACATCCCCTGCGTGACGACGGTCCAGGGACTGGCGGCAGCCGTGCAAGGCATCGAGGCGGCCCAGCGCGGCGACGTCGGGGTGCGGTCGCTCCAGGAGTGGGCGGCCACGCTGGTCGCGCCCCCGGGGCCAGTGGCCCCGTGACCCTGCGCACCGGCCTGCTCGGGGCCGGCTACGACGCGGTGCTCCGCCCTGTCCTCTTCTCTCGTCACGGCGGAGATCCGGAGGCGATCCACGAGGAGCTGGTGGAGCGGCTGGAGCGGCTCGGCTCGTCACCGGCCCAGCTGCGCGCGGTGCGTGCCCTGGTCGGTCGCCCTCGACGCCCCGTGACGGTCGCCGGTGTGAGGTTCCCGGGTCGCGTGGGCGTCGCGGCGGGCCTGGACAAGGACGGCCGGGCCGCCCGTGCGTGGGCATCGCTGGGCTTCGGCTTCGCCGAGCTCGGCACGGTGACGGCCCTGAAGCAGCCGGGCAACGACTCCCCGCGCCTGTTCCGGCTCGTGGCCTCGCGGGCCATCATCAATCGCATGGGCTTCAACAACGCGGGCGCCCGGGCCTTGGCCGACCGGCTCTACGGCCTCGGCGTGAAGCGGGGCGAAGCCACGCTGGGCATCCCGATCGGCATCTCCCTGGGGAAGTCGAAGGTCGTCCCCCTCGAACGCGCGGTCGCCGACTACACCACCTCCTTCCGCATGCTCGCCCCTTACTCCGACTACGTCGCCGTGAACGTCTCGAGTCCGAACACCCCCGGGCTGCGGTCGCTGCAGGACCGTGGCGCCCTGCGCGACCTGGTCACGAGCCTCACGCGGGAGGCGTCGCAGATCGCCCACCCGCTCGGCCCGGTGCCGGTCTTCGTGAAGATCGCCCCCGACCTCACCGACGCTCAGATCGACGAGGTGCTGCAGGTGGTCACCGACGCCGGTGGGCGCGGCATCGTGGCCACGAACACCACCCTCGCGCGCGACGGGCTGGCGGCGGCAGACCTTCGGTACGCCCGCGAGGCGGGCGGGCTGTCGGGGGCGCCCCTCACGAAGCGCGCCCTGACCGTGGTCCGTCGGATCACGGCCGCGACGACGCTGCCGGTCATGGGCGTCGGCGGCATCATGACCACGGCCGACGCGTCTGCGATGTTCGACGCCGGCGCCCGCCTCGTGCAGGTCTATACCGGGTTCATCTTCGCCGGACCGTCCCTCGTGGCCGGCATCAACTCCCTGGAGGCACGATGACGTTCGTCGCCGGATCCTACGGTGACCGGCTGGCGCGGCGGGTCGCGGCGCTGGGCCCGCTCTGCGTGGGCATCGATCCGAGCCGGGACGCCATCCGGGCCTGGGGGCTCGACGACGGTCCCCACGGCCTGGAGACCCTCGCCCGCACCCTGGTCGAGTCGCTGGCCGACATCACGGCCGTCTTCAAGCCCCAGTCGGCCTTCTTCGAGGCGTACGGCTCGGCCGGGGTCGCAGTGCTGGAGCGGACGATCGCGGCGGCCAGGTCGGCGGGCGCGGTCGTGCTGCTGGACGTCAAGCGCGGCGACATCGGCTCGACGATGGCCGCCTATGCCGGCGCCTATCTGTCGGACGGCTCGGCTCTGGCCGCCGACGCCGTCACGGTCAGCCCCTACCTCGGCTTCGGCTCGCTCGCGCCCGCGTTCGAGGCGGCCCACGCGACCGGCCGGGGCGTGTACGTGCTGGCGAGGACGTCGAATCCCGAGGGCGGCGACGTGCAGCGGGCGCTCCGCGCCGACGGCCGCACGGTGGTGCAGTCGATCGTCGACGACGCCGCCGCGCTCAACGCCGTGACCGGCCAGGGTGCCGTCGGCCTCGTCGTCGGTGCCACCCATCGCGACATCGACTGTGATCTCGGCGGCTTCGACGGCTCGGTGCTCGCTCCCGGTATCGGCGCCCAGGGCGGCCGGATCGGGGATCTCCCCTCCGTCTTCGGCGTCGGCGTGCGGGTGCTGCCCTCCGCGAGCCGGGAGGTCATGGCCGCCGGACCCGACCCGGAGGCCCTGCGGGCGAGGGTGACGGCGCTGCTCGCGGAGTCCTGACCGCACCGATCCATGGCCGGTCCGGCCGAATCACCGGTCGGCCGTTTTCGTGGACAAGTCCCTTGACCGACCCCGGAATCGCTAGGTTGTGGCCACCCCTAAGAGTGGAGATGGAGGCCCGTCGGTGTCGATTCCCCAGTTGTCGCCAGAGCAGCTGCAGGCAGCGCGAGCCGCTGCAGCCGGTGCCCGCCGAGCGCGCGCCGAACTCAAGGGCCAAGTGCGTGACGGCCGGCTCGGCCTGGGCGCGGCGCTCGACCGAGCCACGGCCGACGACGTGCTCGCGCACGTCAAGGTGGTCGATCTGCTCAAGTGCGTCCCCCGGGTGGGCGAGAAGCGGGCTGCCGACGTCATGACGCGGCTCGACATCGCCGCCAACCGGCGCGTGCGCGGACTCGGCCGACATCAGATCGCAGGGCTCAAGGCCGAGTTCTCGTGACCGGTGCGGTCATCGTCCTCGCCGGGCCGAGCGGTGTCGGCAAGGGGACCGTGGTCGCGAAGCTCAAGGCCCAGCATCCTGAACTGTGGGTGTCGGTGTCGGTGACCACCAGACCGCCGCGCCCCGGTGAGGTCGACGGCCGCACCTACCATTTCGTCTCCGACCGGGAGTTCGACGACCTCGTCGCCGGGGACGGCCTCCTGGAATGGGCCGTCGTGCACCGGAAGGCCCGGTACGGGACACCTCGCCGTCCGGTCCTCGACGCGGTGGCCGAGGGCCGCACCTGCCTGCTGGAGGTCGACCTCGCCGGAGCCCGGCAGGTGCGCCGCACCATGCCCTCGGCCGTCTCGGTGTTCCTCGCGCCCCCGTCGTGGGAGGCGTTGGAGGCTCGGTTGCGGGGCCGCGGCACCGAGGACGACGAGGCCGTGGCGCGACGGCTGGCCACGGCACGTCACGAGCTGGCGGCGGCCGACGAGTTCGACCACGTCGTCGTCAACGGCGAATTAGGGGCAACCGTGGCCGAGTTGGTAGGCTTGCTGGGGTTGGGCTCCGGGAATCACGAGCCCGCTCCGTCCGTCACCTAGCCACGAAGGGCGATCTGTGACCTCGCACGCTGCAGAAGGCATCACCAACCCGCCGATCGACGAGTTGCTCACCCACGTCGACTCCAAGTATCGCCTCGTGCTCTTCGCGGCCAAGCGGGCCCGGCAGATCAATGCCTACTACAGCCAGCTCGGCGAGGGTCTGCTCGAGAACGTGGGACCCCTGGTCGACACGGGCATGCAGGAGAAGCCGCTCTCGATCGCGCTGCGCGAGGTCAACGCCGGCGTGCTCGACTGCACCCAGATCGACCCCGAGGCCGAAGCGGCCGCCCGCGCCGAGGCCGTGGCCGATCCCGACTTCGTCTTCGGCGACCCGTTCGGCGACTCCGAGTTCTGACGTGGGCCGGGTCGTCCTCGGCGTCACCGGCGGAATCGCCGCCTACAAGGCGTGCGAGGTGCTGCGGCGACTGAGGGAAGCGGGTCACGACGTGACCGTCGTCCCCACCCCCAACGCCCTGGAGTTCGTGGGCGCCGTCACCTGGGCTGCACTGTCCGGACGACCGGTCGCCACCGACGTGTTCACCGACGCCGACCGGATTCCGCACGTGCGGCTGGGGCGTGAAGCCGAGCTCGTCGTCGTCGCCCCCGCCACCGCCGACCTGCTCGCTCGCGCCGACGCCGGACGCGCCGACGACCTGCTCACCAACGTGCTGCTCACCGCGACGTGTCCCGTGCTGGTGTGCCCGGCGATGCACACCGAGATGTGGCACCACCCCGCCACCAGGGCGAACGTGGCCACCCTCCGCTCGCGCGGGGTGGTGGTGCTCGACCCGGGGGTGGGGCGGCTGGCCGGAGCCGACGAGGGTCAGGGACGCCTCCCCGCGCCGCCCGACATCGTGGAGGTGGCGGCACTGCTGCTGGAATCTCCCGACGCCGTCACGTCCGCCCGCGCGCAGGACCTGACGGGCCTGCGGGTCGCCGTGAGTGCGGGGGGTACCCGCGAACCGGTCGACCCCGTCCGTTATGTGGGCAACGCCTCCAGCGGACGCATGGGGGTCGCGATCGCCAAGGCCGCGGCCCTCCGGGGCGCCGAGGTGACCCTGGTGGCCGCCCACGTCGACGGGGAGCTCTCGGCCGGCTCGATCGCCGTCCGCCGCGTCGCGACCACGGCCGACCTCGCCGCAGCCATGCACGACGTGGCGGCCGATCACGACGTGCTGATCATGGCGGCCGCCCCCGCCGACTTCACGCCCGTGACGGCCTCGGAGCGCAAGATCAAGAAGGAGTCCTCGTCGTCCGGGCTCACGCTGGAGCTCGCCCAGACCGTCGACGTACTCGCCTCGCTCGTGCGCGCGCGTCGCGACGGGCAGACGATCGTGGGGTTCGCCGCCGAGACGATTCCGGACCTCACGGCACTCCTCGAGGCGGGCCGGGCCAAGCTCGCACGCAAGGGCTGCGACCTGCTCGTGGTCAACGACGTGAGCGCCGGCAAGGTGTTCGGCTCCGACGCCACCTCGGCGCACATCATCGCCGCGCACGGTCTCGTGTCGTCGGTGACCGGTTCGAAGACCCTCGCCGCCCACCGTATTCTCGACGCCGTCGCCACCTGGCGCCACCAGCCCGAAAGGGGTTGAGCCGTGCTCCGCCTGTTCACGTCCGAGTCGGTCACCGAGGGCCACCCCGACAAGGTCGCCGATGCGATCTCCGACTCCGTTCTCGACGCCATGCTGGCCGTCGACCCCCGGTCGCGCGTCGCGGTCGAGACCCTCGTCACCACCGGCACCGTCGTGGTCGCCGGCGAGGTGACGACCGAGGCCTACGTCGACATCGCGCGCATCGCCCGCGACCGCATCCTGTCGATCGGCTACGACTCGTCCGACAAGAGCTTCGACGGCCACTCCTGCGGCGTGCTGGTGGCCATCGGGTCCCAGTCGCCCGACATCGCGCAGGGTGTCGACGCGGCGGGGGAGACCCGCGACGGCTCCGACGACGATCTCGACAGGCAGGGCGCCGGCGACCAGGGGCTCATGTTCGGCTACGCGTGCAACGACACCCCCACGCTGATGCCGTTGCCCGTCGACATCGCGCACCGCCTCGCCGAGCGACTGACCGAGGTACGCAAGGACGGCACCCTCGACTATCTGCGACCGGACGGCAAGACGCGGTGACGATCGCCTACGACGGCACTCGTCCCGTCGGTGTCGAGACGGTCGTGGTGTCGACGCAGCACCGCGACGACGTGGCTCAGAGCACGATCGCCGCGGACGTGCGGCGCCTCGTCGTCGAACCGGTGCTGGCCCGCTACGACGTGCCGCCTCATCAGCTCAACGTCTACGTGAACCCCACGGGCAAGTTCGTCGTGGGCGGGCCCATGGGCGATGCCGGCGTCACCGGCCGCAAGATCATCGTCGACACCTACGGCGGCATGGCCCGCCACGGCGGCGGCGCGTTCTCGGGGAAGGACCCCTCGAAGGTCGACCGTTCGGCCGCCTATGCCATGCGGTGGGTGGCGAAGAACGTCGTGGCGGCCGGGCTCGCCGACCGCTGCGAGATGCAGGTGGCCTACGCGATCGGGCGTTCGCATCCGGTCGGCGTGTTCACCGAGTGCTTCGGCACCGAGAAGGTGCCGCTCGATCAGATCGTCGCTGCCGTCCGGCAGGTCTTCGACCTGCGCCCGCTGGCGATCATCCGCGACCTCGACCTGCTGCGGCCGATCTTCTCCGAGGTGACCAACTACGGGCACTTCGGCCGCGAACTCGACTGCATGACCTGGGAGCGCACCGACCGGGCCGACGCGCTCGCCCGAGCCGTCAGGGGGTAGACCCGGGCGTCCTTGTCGGACGCGGCCTCTAGAGTGCCCGGTGTGGACGACCTGGGAGGACGGCAGCCTCACGCGCGCGTGGCGCGGGTTTACGTCGACACCCCCTTGCCGCACCTCGACCGCACGTTCGACTACGAGGTCCCCGACACCCTCGACGACGTGGCGCAGCCCGGGGTCCGGGTGCGGGTCCGGTTCGCCGGCCGACAGCTCGACGGCTATCTCGTCGAGCGCACCCTCGGATCGGCGGTCGACCGGCTGACCCCGTTGTCGAAGGTCGTGTCGCCCGAGATCGTGCTGCCGCCCGACACCGTCCGTCTGGTACGGGCCGTGGCAGACCACTACGCCGGCACCTTCTCCGACGTGGCACGGTTCGCAGTACCACCCCGGCACGCCACCACCGAGCGGGCCGAGCCACGACCGCCGCCGGCGCCGCCCACGCCCGAGACGGCCGGCTCGCCGCTCGATCGCTACCCCGCCGGCAGCGGGTGGCTGGCTGCGCTCGCCCGGGGGGAGTCGCCGCGAGCGGCCTGGCAGGTGGTGCCGGTGGCCGACTCCGTCGGCGACTGGATCGAGGGCTTCGCCGCGGCTGCCGCGGCCACGGTCGCGTCCGGACGGTCGGCCGTGCTGGTCGTCCCCGTCCAGCGTGACGTCGAGCCGCTGGCGGCGGCGGTGGAGCGTCGGGTGGGGAAAGGCCTGGTGGCGCGACAGGGTGCCGAACTCGGGCGCAGCGCCCGCTACCGGGCCTTCCTGCGCGGGCTGCGGGGGACGGCCAGAGTGGTGGTGGGCACCCGGTCCGCCGTCTACGCTCCGGTCCACGACCTCGGCCTGGTCGCCGTGTGGGACGACGGCGACGACCACCACAGCACCCCGCAGGCCCCCTACGCGCATGTGCGCGACGTGGCCGCGATCCGAGTGACGCAGCAGGGGTCCGCGCTGCTCGTGGCCGGACGGCTGCGCACGGCCGAGGTGCAGGCATGGGTCGAACGCGGGTGGCTGGGGGCGATCGCCATGCCTGCGGGGCAGACGCGGCGACTCGCCCCGGTCGTGCGCGTGGCGGTCGATCGCGACGAGGTGCTGGCCCGCGACCCGGCCGCCAGAGGCGCCCGTCTGCCCCGCGAGGTGTTCGCCGTGCTGCGCACGGCCCTGACCCAGGGCCCGGTGCTCGTGCACGTGCCCTTCTCGGGCTACGTGGCTCTGCTCGCGTGTCACGCCTGCCGCACGCCGGCCCGGTGTCGTCACTGCCACGGGCCGCTTCGAACCGAGGGCCCCGCTGCCACCGTCGGCTGCAGCTGGTGCGCCCGCGTCGTGACGGGCTGGACCTGCGCGGAGTGCGGCGATCGGCGACTCCGGTCCGGCGTCGTCGGGGCCACTCGCCAGGCTGAGGAACTCGGCAAGGCGTTCCCGGGCGTCCTCGTGCGGCAGTCGTCGCAGGGCCACGTGATCGACACGATCGACGACACCCCGGCACTGGTCATCGCGACTCCCGGCGCCGAGCCCCGGGCGCCCGGCGGCTACGCGGCGGCGGTGCTGCTCGACTCCACCGCCGCGCTGAACCGACCGGATCTGCGGGTCGCCGAGGAGTGCCTGCGGCGCTGGCTGGCGGTGACCGCGTCGGTCAGGCCCGCCTCGTCGGGCGGCACCGTGATGGCGGTGGCCGAGTCCGACAGTCGCACGATCCAGGCCCTGGTGCGGCTGGATCCGGTGGGGTTCGCCGAGCGTGAGCTGGCCGACCGGCGCTCGGCGAGCTTCCCGCCCGCCGTGCGACTGGCCCTCGTGGAAGGGGAGCCGAGCGCGGTCGCCGAGGCCGCCGAGGCCTTGCGGGGCGCCGACGGCCTCGACGTGCTCGGGCCGGTCGAGGTCGGCCTCCAGGCAGGGCAGCCGGGCGCGGAGGAGGTCCCCTGGCACCGGCTCGTCGTCCGGGGGGCGGCGTCCCACGGCTCGGCGCTCACCGAGGCGCTCCGCCGGCTGCAGCGCGGCCGCAGCGCCCGGAAGGACCAACGACCCCTCCGGGTCAGGGTCGACCCCGTGGCGTCCAGCCTCTGACCCGCAGGCCCGCCTCCGGCAGGGTCTCGTCCGGCGAACCGGTGTGACCTCGGGGGGAGCCGTTAGGCTCGGGGGGTGATGCGCGTCGTGTTCGCCGGAACCCCGGAGGCCGCGGTGCCGAGCCTGGCGGCGATCGCGGCCGCCGGCCACGACGTGCTGGCGGTGCTGACCCGCCCCCCCGCGGCGCAGGGACGCAGTTCGCGCCTCGTACCGAGTCCCGTCCAGGACTGGGCCGAGCGTCACGGGGTCGCCGTGCTGGCTCCGGAGCGCGCCCGCGACGCCCGCACCGTGGCCGCGCTCCGGGAGCTGTCACCGGACTGCTGCCCGGTTGTCGCCTACGGACAGCTCCTCAGCCGCCGCCTGCTCGACGTTCCGCCCCGGGGCTGGGTGAACCTGCACTTCTCGCTGCTGCCCGCCCACCGCGGCGCCGCTCCCGTGCAGCGGTCGCTCATGGCGGGCGACGAGGCGACCGGAGCCACCACCTTCCGCATCGTGCCGGAGCTCGACGCCGGTCCCGTCTTCCGCACGCTGAGGACGACCATCAAGCCGTCGGAGACCGCCGGGGAACTGCTCGCCCGCCTCGCCCACGACGGGGCGGCGCTGCTCGTCGACACCCTCGCAGCGGTCGAGGCCGGGGAGGAGCCCGTGCCGCAGGACGAGGCCCTCGGCCTCTCCTACGCCCACAAGCTGGAGCCGGACGACGTGAGGCTCGACTGGTCGCGACCCGCGTCCGAACTCGACCGCCTCGTTCGGGGGGCCAGCCCGGACCCCGGCGCCTGGACCACGCTGGCCGGCGAGCGATTCAAGATCCTGAGGTCGACGCCCGAGGACGGTCGGGCGACGCCCGGGGAGATCCTGCCCGGCCGGCGGACGGTGCACGTGGGTACCGGCGCCGGCTTGTTACGGCTCGACACCGTGCAGCCGGTCGGCCGCAAGCCCATGCCCGGAGCCGACTGGGCCCGCGGCGCCCACCTGCCCCCCACGGAGTGGTTCCGGTGAGCGAGAGCAAGGGCTCGCCCGGTCGGGCGAAGCGGACGATGCGGCGTCGCGTGGACCCCACCCGGCGGCTGGCGTACGACGCGCTGCGGGCGGTCCACGCGGCGCGGTCCTACGCGAACCTGGTGCTGTCGGACCTGCTCGCGCAGCGGCACCTGGACGCGCGTGACGCGGCCTTCGCCACCGAGCTGGTCAACGGCACCTGCCGGCTCGAGGGCACCTACGACGCCATTCTCCAGGTCGCCGCAGCACGACCGGTGTCGTCGTTCCAGCCGGCCGTCCTCGATGTGCTGCGGCTCGGCTGCCACCAGATCCTGTCGATGCGGACCCCCGTGCATGCCGCGGTGGCCGCCTCGGTCGACCTGGGTGCGGTGGCGGTGGGGGAGCGCGTCACCGGAGTCGTGAACGCCGTGCTGCGGCGGGTGGCCGCGCGCGACCTCGATGCCTGGATCGACGAACTGACCCGCTCGCTCACCGGTATCGAGGCGCTGGCGATGCGCCACCACCATCCGATGTGGATCGCGCAGGCCTACGTCGACGTGCTCGGTGTGGCCGATGCCCAGCTGTCGATGGCGGCCAACAATCGGGCCCCGGTCACGACGCTCGCCGTCAGGCCGGGTCTGGCGACCGTCGCCGAGCTGCTGGCCGATGGCGCGGCGCCCGCGTCGTGGTCTCCGTACGCGGCGATCACGTCGAGCAACCCGGCCGACGTCGAGGCCGTCCGGGACGGGAGGGCCGGCGTGCAGGACGAGGGCAGCCAGCTCGTGGCAATCGCGCTGTCCCGGGTCGACGCGCCCGACGGTCCCTGGCTCGACCTGTGTGCGGGGCCGGGCGGCAAGGCCGCCCTGCTCACCGGACTCGCGCGCGACCGGGGCCAGGTGCTGCTGGCCGCCGAGCGGCAGCCGCATCGCGCGGGACTCGTGGCTCAGGCTCTCCGCGGGTATGCAGCGTCGCCCCGTTCCGCAGCGCCGCTCGTGATCGCGGCCGACGCCACCAGGCCGGCCTGGCGACCGGGCGTCTTCGCCCGCGTGCTCGCCGACGTGCCGTGCACCGGCATCGGAGCTCTGCGGCGACGCCCGGACGCCAGGTGGCGTCACCGGCAGGACGACCTGCCCGACCTGGTGGCCCTGCAGCGGCGGCTCCTGGGCTCGGCCCTCGACGCGGTCAGGCCGCACGGGGTGGTGGCCTACGTCACCTGCTCCCCGCACCTGGACGAGACCGAGGGGGTGGTGCACGAGGTGCTCAACGGGCGTGACGACGTGACCGTGCTGGAGGCGTCGCAGTACCTGCCCGAGGTACCGGGCACAGCTCGGGGTCCCTACGTGCAGCTCTGGCCGCACCGGCACGGCACCGACGCGATGTTTCTCGCCCTGCTCCGCCGCTCCTGACGGGCCCCGGCCGCTGCCCGCGACCGTCGACGCGGAGCCCTCGGGCGGGCTCCTGGTAGCGTGACCGCACCGTCGGGCTGAGGAGAGGCGCATGCTGAAGCACCCCGCGGCGGACGCCGAACCCTCGAACCGCCGCCACATCGAGCTGGCCGAGACCTACACCGCTCACAACTACCACCCTCTCGATGTGGTCATCGCCCGGGGCGAGGGAGCGTGGGTCACCGACGTGGAGGGCACGCGCTACCTCGACTGTCTCGCCGGCTACTCGGCGCTCAACTTCGGCCACTGCAACCCCCGGCTGGTCGCCGTGGCCAAGCAGCAGCTCGACACCCTGACGCTCACCAGCCGCGCCTTCCACAACGACCAGCTCGGGCTGTTCGCCCGCGATCTCGCCGAGCTGTGCGGCAAGGACATGGTGCTCCCGATGAACTCCGGCGCCGAGGCCGTCGAGACGGCGATCAAGGTGGCCCGTCGCTGGGGCTACGAAGTGAAGGGCGTGCCGGCCTGACGCGCCACCATCGTCACGATGGCGGGCAGCTTTCACGGCCGCACCACCACGATCGTCAGCTTCTCGACCGATGCCGCCGCCACCACGTCGTACGGTCCGTTCACCCCGGGCTTCCGCATCGTGCCGTACGGCGACGCGGCCGCTCTCGAAGCCGCCATCGACGACACCACGGTCGCGGTGCTGCTGGAGCCGGTCCAGGGCGAGGCAGGGGTCATCGTGCCGCCGGAGGGCTACCTGCACGCCGTCCGCCGCCTCTGCACGCGCGACGACGTGCTCATGGTGGCCGACGAGATCCAGTCCGGGCTGTGCCGCACCGGCCGTACCTTCGCCTGCGACCACGAGGCGGTCGAGCCCGACCTGTACGTGCTGGGCAAGGCTCTCGGCGGCGGGCTGCTGCCGGTCTCTGCCGTCGTCGGCGACCGCGACGTGCTGGGCGTCATCACCCCCGGCTCGCACGGCTCCACGTTCGGCGGCAACCCGCTGGCGGCCCGGATCGGACGCGAGGTGGTCGCCATGGTCGCCGAGGGCGCCTTCCAGGAGCGCGCGCGGACCCTCGGCGCTCGACTGCACGATCGCATGCAGGAGACCCTGGGGGCCGGCGTCACGGCGGTGCGCACGACCGGGCTCTGGTGCGGGTTCGACGTCGATCCCGACCTGATGGCCGGCCGCGACCTGGTGGAGGCGATGTTGGTCCGCGGCGTGCTGGCCAAGGACGCGCACGGCCAGAGCGTGCGGCTGGCGCCACCCCTGGTCATCACGGAGGCGGAGGTCGACCTGCTCGTCGACACCGTGATGGCGGCGCTCCGGCACTGACGAGGCCCACCCCCGGCCGGGTCAGATCGGGTGACGGTGCGCTGCCGGCCGACCGAGCCGTCCGGCACGGTGCACTAGGCTGGCGCGAGTCAACGCAACGGACGGGACGGGCATGGAAGTGACATTGGGCGGGATCGCCGGCCTCATCATCGCCGTCGCCATCCTCTTCTTCCTGGGATGGGTCGCCTACAAGATCGGCGCGGTGCTCGATGCCGCCCGCGACGCGGTGAAGGATCTGACGGCCGAGACGACGCCGATCCTCAGCGAGACGAAGGGCCTGGTCACCGAGGTGACCAACGAGCTCGTCTCGGTGCGAGACATCACCGACGACGTGGCCAAGGTCTCCGGCCACGCCACCGACATCGCCGACAACGCCTCGCAGCTCACGAGCCTCATCGCCGCCACGATCGGCGGTCCGCTGGTCAAGGTGTCGGCCTTCTCCTACGGCGTCCGGCGCGCCATCGCGGCGACCAGGGGCAAGCGATGAGGCGGGCCGCGTGGTTCGCGGTCGGCGTCGCCGTCACGGTCGTGGTGGTGTGGCAGGGCCGCAAGCTCTACCGCAAGCTGACACCCGAGGGAATGCAGGAGCAGGCCGCCGACCTCGGCGACGACCTGGGCCGGCGCCTCCGTACGTTCACGAGCACTCTCACCGAGGCCATGCACGAGCGCGAGACCGAGCTGCGCGAGGCGCTCGGCATCGACGACACGCCGCCACCGGCCGAGTTCGTCCCGGTGCAGGCCAGGCGAGCTGCGAGGGCGTGAGCCCGCTCCCGACCTCCCCGTACGCCCAAGCCCAGTGCAAGGAAAGCCCGCCATGCTGACCTCAGAGATCCGCCGCCGGTTCCTCGACTTCTTCGCCGCCAACGGTCACGAGATCGTGCCGTCCGCGTCGCTGCTCTACAACGACCCCACGCTGCTCTTCGTGAACGCCGGCATGGTGCCGTTCAAGCCCTACTTCACAGGCGTCGAGCCGGCCCCCTACCTTCGCGCTGCCAGCGTGCAGAAGTGCGTCCGCACCCTCGACATCGACGAGGTGGGGCGCACCACACGACACGGCACCTTCTTCCAGATGAACGGCAACTTCTCGTTCGGCGACTACTTCAAGCAGGGCGCCATCGACCTTGCCTGGCGGTTGGTGACCGGCAGTGAGCACGAAGGCTGTCTCGGGTTCGACCCCGACCGCATCTGGGTCACGGTGCTGGGCCCGGGTCACCACCCGGACTTCCCGCACGGCGACAACGAGGCGGTCGAGCTCTGGCGCGCCGTCGGCCTGCCCGACGAGCGCATCCAGCGGCGCAACCTCAAGGACAACTACTGGAACATGGGCGTCCCCGGTCCGGGCGGGCCGTGCTCGGAGATCTACGTCGACCGGGGCGAGGCCTACGGGCCCGACGGCGGTCCGGTCGTCGACGAGGACCGGTTCCTCGAGATCTGGAATCTCGTGTTCATGCAGCAGGAGCTCTCGGCCGTCCGGGCCAAGGACGACTTCGACGTGCTGCGCCCCCTCCCGAAGAAGAACATCGACACGGGCATGGGTCTCGAGCGGGTGGCCTTCCTCAAGCAGGGCGTCGACAACATGTACGAGATCGACGAGACCTACCCGGTCATCGCGAAGGCGGTCGAACTCTCCGGGAAGCAGTACGGCCGGGGCGGCGCCGACGACGTCAGGATGCGGGTCGTCGCCGATCACGTGCGGTCGGCGCTGATGCTGATGACCGACGGGGTGTCGCCCGGCAACGAGGCGCGGGGCTACGTGCTGCGCCGCCTCTTGCGCCGGTCGATCCGCTCGATGCGGCTGCTGGGAGTGGGCGATCGTGTGCTGCCGGAGCTGCTGCCCGTGTCGCGGGAGGTGATGAGCCGGTCCTACCCCGAGATCGACGTGCAGTGGGAGCGGGTGTCGCACCAGGCCTACGCCGAGGAGGACGCCTTCCGGCGCACCCTCACCGACGGCACGCGCCTGTTCGACACCGCTGTGGCCCAGACGCGCGCCGAGGGCTCGGCCGTGCTCCCGGGCGACCGTGCGTTCCAGCTCCACGACACCTACGGCTTCCCGATCGACCTCACCCTCGAGATGGCGTCCGAACAGGGACTCGACGTCGACCGTGACGCCTTCCGTACGCTCATGGCCGAACAGAAGGCCCGTGCCAAGGCCGACGCCCGGGCGAAGAAGGGCGGCGCCGCCTCGACCGAGGCCTACACCACCCTGCGGGCCTCCGGCGAGACCCGGTTCCTGGGCTACACCGACCTCGTCACCGAGTCGAACGTGCTGGGGATCGTCTCCGACGGACGGCTGGTCACGTCGGCTCAGCTCGGCGACACCGTCGAGATCGTCCTCGCCGAGACGCCGTTCTACGCCGAGTCCGGTGGCCAGGACGCCGACGCGGGCCGCATCCTCGGCACGGGGCTCGCCCTCGACGTGCTCGACGTGCAGCGGCCCGTCCCCGGCCTCGTCGTCCACAAGGTCCAGGTGACCGACGGCCAGCTCGCGGTCGGCGACGAGGTCACGGCCGAGGTCGACGCCGAGGCCCGCTTCGGAGCCTGCCAGGCACACACGGCGACCCATGTGGTGCATGCGGTGCTCCGCCAGCTGCTCGGTCCCACCGCGACCCAGGCCGGCTCCTACAACAAGCCGGGGTATCTGCGGTTCGACTTCCAGTCCACGCGTGGGCTGGGCGAGAGCCTCAAGGCCGAGGTCGAGGGCCTCTCGAACGAGGCCATCAAGGCCGATCACGAGATCACCGACCGGCAGCTCCCGCTGGCCGATGCCAAGGCGCTCGGCGCCATGGCGATGTTCGGCGAGAAATACCCGCCGATCGTGCGCATGGTGGAGATGGGCGGGCCCTGGTCGCGCGAGCTGTGCGGCGGCACCCACGTGAGGCAGTCGAGCCAGATCGGCCTGCTCTCGCTGGTCGGCGAGCACGCGGTCGGCTCGGGGGTCAGGCGCGTCGAGGCGTTCGTCTCGACCGACGCCTTCCGGCACCTCGCGCGCGAGCGGGCGCTGGTGGCCACGCTGACCGACCTGCTCAAGGTGCAGCCGGACCAGCTGACCGACCGGGTCGAGAAGATGATCGTGCAGCTGAAGGCGGCCGAGAAGACGATCGCCGATCTGAATGCGAAGGAAGCCTCCGCGCTCGCCGGCACGCTCGCGGCGCAGGCGCGCGCAGTCGGCGGTGTCTCGCTCGTGGCTGCCCAGGTGGCGGCGTCCGGCAACGAGCTCCGCAGCCTCGCCCTCGACGCCCGCGGCCGGCTGGGCACCGCCGCTTCGGTGGTGGCGCTGGTCGGCGGCACTGTGGACAAGCCGTCCGTCGTCGTCGCCGTCAGCGACGCGGCCCGCGCCGGCGGCGTCTCCGCGGGGCGTCTCGTCGGCCTGGCCGCGGCGGCGCTCGGCGGCAAGGGCGGCGGGAAGGACGACCTGGCTCAGGGCGGCGGGTCCGACGGCACCAAGGCGGCCGAGGCGCTCAAGGCCGTGGCCGACGCCCTGGACGCGTGAGCGTCGCCGATCTGCCGCGGGGGGTCCGGCTGGGCCTCGACTGGGGTGGGGCGCGCATCGGGGTGGCCGCCTGCGATGCGGCAGGGATGCTGGCCTACCCGGTCGAGACGATCCCGGCGGCGCCGGACCCGCTGCCCCGGATCGCCCGGCTGGTCGACGACTACGGCGCCGCGGCCGTCCTGCTCGGACTGCCGGTGACGCTGGCCGGTGACGAGGGACTGGCAGCGGGGTCGATCCGCGGTCACGCTCGTCGGCTGGCGCGACGCCTGGCGCCGGTGGGGGTGTTCCTGGTGGACGAGCGACTGACGACGGCACAGGCGACCAAGCGCCTGCGCGCGGCCGGCCGCAGTTCCAGGAGGCAGCGCGCCGTGGTGGACCAGGCTGCCGCGGTGGCTATCGTGGAGCAGGTCCTGGACGCGGAGCGCAGCGGGCACCGCATCGCGGCACAACGGGTGGAACCCGAGGAGGAAGCATGAGCGACCTGATCGACGAGGAGGGCCGCGTCGACAAGGCCGAGGTCGGGCGACGCGTCAAGAGCGCCATCGCCGTCGTGGTGGCGTTGGTCGTGCTGGTGGGCGGAGGGTGGTTCACCGCGAAACAGGGCTACCAGGCCTACCTCGACTTCCGCCAGAAGAGCGACTACATCGGCGAGGGGAAGGACGACACGAGCGTCATCATCCCGTCCGGCGCGAGCATCTCGCAGATGGCGACGATTCTGGCCGACCGCGACATCGTCAAGACGGCGACGGCGTTCCGTGAGGCCGCGGCGAAGGAGCCGAAGGCCACCTCCATCCAGCCCGGCACCTACCGCATGAAGACCCAGAACCCGGCGGCGAGGGCGGTCGCGATCCTGATCGACCCGGCCAACAAGGTGGTCAAGCGTGTCACCGTCCGTGAGGGGCTCCGGGTGACCGCCGTGGTTCCGATCCTGGCGAAGGGGACGGGTCTCACCGAGGACTCGTTCACGGCCGCGCTGAAGGACCCCGGGTCGCTCGGCCTGCCGGAGTACGCGAAGAACAACCCCGAGGGAATGCTGTTCCCCGACACCTACGAGATCGGCGACAACCCCGAGGCGGGCGCGATCCTCAAGCAGATGACGAAGCGCTACTCCGAGGTCGCGGCGCAGATCAACCTGGAAGCCCGGGCGAAGACCCTCGGTCTCACGTCCTACCAGGTGATCATCGTCGCCAGCATCATCGAGGCCGAGGTGTCGCGCGACGAGGACCGTCCGAAGGTCGCGCGGGCGATCTACAACCGCCTCGCGTCGCAGCCGCCGATGAACCTTCAGCTCGACACCACGGTGAACTACGCCCTGAACCGCTCCGGGCACTCCAACCTGCGCGACGGCGACACCCAGCTCGACAACCCCTACAACACCTACCGCTTCCCGGGGCTGCCGCCTGGCCCGATCGCCAACCCGGGCAGGAAGTCCATCGAGGCCGCGCTGGCCCCGGCCGAGGGTCCGTGGAAGTTCTGGGTGGCGGTCAACCTCGACACCGGCGAGACGAAGTTCGGCGAGACCCTCGATGACCACAACAAGAACGTGAAGGAGTACCAGGACTGGTGCCGGGCCAACCCCGGCAAGTGCTCCTCGTGACCGATCCCGGAGCGGGACGCGTCTGCGCGGTGCTCGGTTCCCCGGTGGAGCACTCGCTGTCGCCGGAGCTGCACCGCGCCGCCTACGCCTGGCTGGGCCTGGACTGGACCTACGAGCGTCACCGCGTGGAGGCCGCCGACCTGCCCGCGTTCGTGGCCGGCCTGGACGATCGCTGGCGCGGCCTGTCGTGCACGATGCCCCTCAAGGAGGCCGTCGTGGCTCTGGGGGTCCCGGACGACCTCGTCATGGCTCTCGGGGTCGGCAACACCCTCGTCTTCGACGGCCGGCCCGGCGACCGCGACACCACACGGGTACGCAACACCGACGTCGAGGGCCTGGAGTCGGCGCTGCGCGCCGCCGGGGTGGCGACCGCTGCGACGGCGCTGCTGGTGGGCAACGGGGCGACGGCGCGGTCGGCCCTCTGCGGCGTCGCCAGGCTGGGTGTCTCGAGGGCCTACGTGCTGGCGCGCGACCCGGCCAAGACCGAGCGGCTCGCCGCCCTCGGGGACCGGTTCGGGGTGGCGGTTCATCCGCTCGGCTGGGACGCCGTCCCGCCCGCCGTCGACCTCGCCCTGTCGAGCGCTCCGGCCGCCGCCGTCACCTCGGTCGCCGGGCGCGTGGCCGCGGCCGCCCCCGTCGTCTTCGACGCCATCTACGACCCGTGGCCCACCGCCCTCGCCGACGCCGCGGCGGCGCAGGGCCGCATCGTGGTCAACGGACTCGACCTGCTCGTCCACCAGGCCGTGGGGCAGGTGGCCCTGATGACCGGCCGCCGCGTCCCCGCCGAGGTGCTCGCGACCGCTGGTCGGCAGGCGCTCGCCGCTCGTTTGACGCCGTGAGAGACTACCCGGCATGCTCCGCTACCTGACTGCCGGTGAATCCCACGGACCAGCCCTGGTGGCCACGATCGACGGCATCCCCGCCCACGTCAAGGTGACCTCCGACGACATCCGCGCCGCCCTTGCCCGGCGTCGGCTCGGGGTGGGGCGGGGCGCGCGCATGAAGTTCGAGGCCGACGAGGTCACCGTCCTCGGCGGCATCCGGCACGGCGAGACGATGGGGTCGCCCGTCGCGATCATGGTGGGCAACACCGAATGGCCGAAGTGGGCGGAGGTGATGTCGCCCGACCCGGTCGACGCCGACGTGCTCGCCGGGCTGGCCCGCAACGCTCCGCTCACCCGGCCCCGTCCCGGCCATGCCGATCTGGCGGGCATGCAGAAGTACGACTGGGACGAGGCCAGGCCCATCCTCGAGCGGGCATCGGCGCGCGAGACCGCCGCCCGGGTCGCTCTCGGAGCGGTGGCGATGCGCTTCCTGGAGCAGGCCTGCGGCATCACCGTGCTGAGCCACGTCGTGGCCCTGGGCGGCGCGGTCGCGCCGGCAGGGCTGTTCCCGACGATCGATCAGCTGCCGGCCATCGACGACGACCCGGCGCGATGCCTCGACCCGTCGGCCAGCGCGTCGATGCAGGCCGAGGTGGCGGCCGCCCAGAAGGACGGCGACACCCTCGGCGGGGTGGTGGAGGTCGTGGCGTGGGGACTCCCGCCGGGGCTCGGCTCCCACACGTCCGGTGACCGGCGGCTCGACGCGCGCCTGGCGGGAGCGCTCATGGGGATCCAGGCGATCAAGGGGGTGGAGGTGGGCGACGGGTTCGCGCTCGCCGCCTCTCGCGGCTCGGCCGCGCATGACGAGATCCTGGCCGGTGACGGCATCTCGCGGGCCTCGCACCGCTCGGGCGGCACCGAGGGCGGCATGTCGACGGGCGAGGTGCTTCGCGTCCGGGCGGCCATGAAGCCCATCGCCACGATCCCGCGCGCCCTCCGGACGATCGACGTCACCACGGGGGAGGCGGCCACCGCGCACCACCAGAGGTCCGACGTCTGTGCCGTGCCGGCGGCCGGCGTGGTGGCCGAGGCCATGGTCGCCCTGGTCCTGGCGGAGTGCGTGCTCGAGAAGTTCGGCGGCGACACGGTCGCCGAGACGAGGGCTGCCCACCGGAGCTACCTGGCGCGGTTGGCCGACCGCGGGCTCGAGATCCACTCGTGACCGGACACCCCCGGACGGTGGTGATCGTCGGCATGCCCGCCTCCGGCAAGTCGACCGTGGGCCACGCCGTGGCAAAGCGACTGGGCGTGACGTTCGCCGACACCGACACCCTCATCGAGCAGCGCACCGGCAAGCTCATCCGCGAGATCTTCACCGACGACGGCGAAGCCGCCTTCCGCCACCTCGAGGAGGAGGTCGTCGCCGAGGCGCTGGGACGCGACGGGGTGCTGTCGCTGGGGGGCGGGGCGATCCTGTCGGCGCGTACCCGGGACCTCCTTCGGGATCACCTGGTCGTGTGGCTGGATGTGTCCGTCGCGACCGCGACCCGCCGGGCGGGGATGACCCAGCTGCGACCTCTGCTGCTGGGCGACGTCCGGAGTCGCATGCAGGCCCTGCTCGACGCCAGGCTGCCGCTGTACCGCGAGGTCGCGACCCTGCGGATCGACACCAACCGTCGTCCCGTGTCGCGCGTGGCCGCCGAGATCGTGGGGCACGTGCTCGGCGAGGAGCCGACGGAGCCCGACCAGCCGAACGAGGAGCAAGAGTGACCGACGAGATCCTGGTGGCCGCCGAACGTCCCTACCCGGTGCGGGTGGCGCCGGGCTGTCTCGGTGGGCTCTCCGACCTCGTCGGCAGCCGGGCCCGACGCGTGGCCGTGATCCACCCGGCGGTGCTCTCCGACCTGGCCCGCACCGTCGGGCGTGGGCTCGAGGCCCAGGTCACCTACGTCGAGGTGCCGAACGGCGAGGCCGCCAAGTCGGTCGGCACGTTGGCAGCTGCGTGGGACACGCTCGCCGAGGCAGGGTTCACGCGCAGCGACGTGGTGGTCGGGCTGGGGGGCGGCTCCACCACCGATCTCGCAGGGTTCGTGGCGGCGTCGTTCCTGCGCGGGGTCGACTACGTCTCCGTGCCCACCACCCTGCTGGCGATGGTCGACGCGGCGGTGGGTGGCAAGACCGGGATCAACCTGCGCCTGGGCAAGAACCTGGTGGGCGCCTTCTACGAGCCGGTCGGCGTGCTCTGCGACCTCGATCTGCTCGCCGCGCTGCCGCCGGCCGAGGTCTCGTCCGGCATGGCGGAGATCGTCAAGGCCGGTTTCATCCGCGACGCCCGCATCACCGAGCTGGTGGCTCAGGACCCCGCCGATGCCCTCGACGTGCGTTCCGTCCGTCTCGCCGAGCTCGTACGCCGCGCGATCGGGTTCAAGGCGGACGTGGTGACCGCCGACCTGCGCGAGGCCACCACCGCGGCCGAGGCCGAGGTGGGGAGGGAGTCCCTCAACTACGGCCACACGCTGGCTCATGCGATCGAGAAGCAGGAGCACTTCACCTGGCGTCACGGCGAGGCGGTGAGCGTGGGGCTGGTGTTCGCGGCCGAGGTGGCGCGCGGGCTCGGGCTGCTGGACGCCGCCGCCGTCGATCTGCACCGCGAACAGCTCGCCTCCGTCGGGCTGCCCATCACCTACACCGGGGCGCCGTGGGAGCAGCTCCGGCAGACGATGGCCGTCGACAAGAAGGCACGCGGCACCACGCTGCGTCTGGTCCTGCTCGACGGCTTGCGCCGGCCCGTCGTGGTCGAGGGTCCCGACGAGGCCGTCCTGCGGGCCGCCTACGAGTCGATCGCCGTGGGCTGACCGGTAGCCTGGACCACCGTGTACGTCCCTGCGCACTTCGCCATGCCCGCCGAGACGGCTCGGCATGTTCTCGGCCAGGTCAGGCTCGCCGATCTCGTCACCGTCGACCCTCGCACGCTGGCGCCGGCGGCCACCCCGATGCCGCTCGTCTATCTGCCGGAGGTGGGCGACTACGGCGCCTTCCACGGGCATCTGGCCCGTACCAACTCCCAGTGGCGGCACGCCGACCATCCCGCGCTGGTGCTCGTCCGTGGCGGGGATGCCTACGTGAACCCGGACTGGTACCCGTCCTACCGAGAGGGCGGCGACGCGGTCCCCACCTGGAACTACGAGGTCGTGCAGGCGGCAGCGCGGCTCGTCGTGCACGACGACGTGGTGTGGATCGAGCGCCACGTACGCGAGCTGTCGGCCCGCTTCGACCCGGGCTACGACCTCGACCGCTCGGACCGCCGGCTCCTCGAGGGCATGTTCCGCGCCGTGGTCGGGATCGAGCTGGTCGTCACCGAGGTCAGCGGCAAGTCGAAGCTCTCGCAGAACCGTTCCAGCGCCGACATCGACGGTGTCGTCACCGCCCTGACCGCGGACGGCCGCGGTGACCTGGCCGAGCGCATGCGCGTGGTGTCGCTGCCGCACGCCACCGCCCGGGAACAGGTGGTGGCGACGGCGCGGGCTCAGCGTCCCGGGACTTCCTCACCCAGCCGGGCGAGCACCGCGTTGAGGAAGGCCGGCGAGTCGTCGGTCGACAGGGCCTGAGCGAGCCTCACGGCCTCGGAGATCACGACGTCGCGCGGGGTCTCGGTGTGCGCCAGCTCGTAGGCGCCGATGCGCGCGATGGTGCGGTCGACCCGAGGCATCCGCCACAGCGTCCAGCCCGGCGCGAGCGCCGCACCGATGGCCGCGTCGAGGGAGTCGCCGTGGGTGACCACGCCGCGCACGATCTCGTCGGTCATCGACACCACGGGCGGCTCGGCGTCGTGGGTGCGCTCGGCCAGGGTCACGAGCACGTCGCGTTCGCGCAGGTCGGCCTCGAACAGGATGTCGACGGCCCGCTTGCGTGCCTTCTGGCGCGCCGTCAGATGGGCCTTGGGCTGGGTCACCTCAGACGCGGCCGAGGTACTCACCCGAGCGGGTGTCGACCTTGACCCGCTCGCCGGTGGTGATGAACAGGGGCACCTGGATCTGCAGGCCGGTCTCCACGGTCGCGGGCTTGGTGCCACCGGTGGACCGGTCGCCCTGAAGGCCGGGCTCGGTGTAGGTGATCTCGAGCTCGACCGAGGTCGGCATGTCGACGAACAGCGGGTTGCCCTCGTGCATCGCGATGGTGGCGGTGGCGTTCTCGAGCAGGTAGTTCTTGGCATCGCCGACCGTGTCGTCGGGGATCATCAGCTGGTGGTAGTCGGCGGTGTCCATGAAGACGAAACCGTCGCCGTCGTGATAGAGGTACTGCATCTCGCGGCGGTCGACCGTGGCGGTCTCGATCTTGGTGTCGGCGGGCAGGGTGCGATCGACGACCTTGCCCGAGAGCACGTGCTTGAGTTTGGTGCGGACCACCGTGTTGCCCTTGCCCGGCTTGTGGTGCTGGAACCAGATCACGGTCCACAGCTGGCCGTCGATGTCGAGCACCATGCCGTTCTTCAGGTCGTTGGTCGAGGCCACGAAGGGTCCTTTCGTCGGGGCGCGTCCGGCGGGTGGGCGACGCGTGCACAGCTTGGGCATGGCCGCCACTCCGGCGGCGACGGTCCATCTTACCGGTTCGCGGCGGGCGCCCCTCACGCGCGACGGCGTGGCGTCCCGCGCTCGACGGGAGTCCGGGCGTACGGTGCTGGTGAAGTGATTAGTCGACATATCCCTGGAGGGCCGCGTGGCGCAACCACTCATCGACGGCAGTCTCGACGCCGTCCCCGGAGCTCCTGTCCCCGGAGAGCCCGGGCCGACCGGACGACCCTGGCCGGACCTCCCGCCCGCCGCGGCCCCGCAGCGACGCGACGGCGGGGCGCTGGTCATCGTGCTGTGCAACCAGAAGGGTGGCGTCGGCAAGACGACCACCACCATCAACCTGGGTGCGGCACTGGCCGAGACCGGTCGTCGGGTGCTGCTGGTCGACTTCGACCCTCAGGGCTCGGCCTCGGTCGGCCTCGGCGTCAACCCGCACACCCTCGACGTCAGCGTCTACAACCTGCTGCTCGACCGGTCGCTCGACCCGTCCGAGGTGATCCTGCAGACCCGGGTCGACAGCCTCGACATCCTGCCCGCCAACATCGACCTGTCCGCGGCCGAGGTGCAGCTCGTCAGCGAGGTGGCTCGGGAGCAGACGCTGCTGCGGGTGCTCAACCGGGTGAAGCCCGACTACGACGTCATCCTGATCGACTGCGCGCCGTCGCTCGGACTGCTCACGGTCAATGCCCTCACCGCGGCCGACAAGGTGATCACGCCCCTGGAGTGCGAGTTCTTCGCGCTCCGCGGCATCGCCCTGCTGACCGACACCATCGCCAAGGTGACCGATCGGCTCAATCCCCGTCTCGAGATGCTGGGAATCCTCGGCACCATGTACGACGCCCGCACCCTGCACGCCCGCGAGGTGCTCGAGCGCGTCGTCAGCGCGTTCGGCGAGACGGTGTTCCACACCGTCATCCGACGCACGATCAAGTTCCCCGAGACCACCGTGGTCGGGGAGCCGATCACGACCTACGCCCCGTCGTCGGCAGCAGCAGCCCAGTACCGCACGCTGGCGCGGGAGGTGCTCGCCCGATGCCCAGGCGCCTAGCACTGCCCGGGGCCTCGGAGCTCTTCCGCGGCACCGAAGCCGCCGACGCCGCGCCGCTCAAAGCAGTCCCCGCGGTGGCCGCGACTCCACCGAGCGCGGCTCCGGAAGCGTCCGGGCGGGCGTCGGGACGCGTGCGGCACGACGAGAAGATCACGGTGTACGTGTCGGTCGAGGAGCTCATCGCCCTCGAGCACGCGCGGCTCCGCCTGCGCGCGGCGGGAGTGGCGGTCGACCGCGGGCGCCTGGTCCGTGCGGCGATCTCGGCGGCGCTCGCCGACCTCGCCGAGCACGGTGCCGACGCCCCGGTGGTGGCACGGCTGGGGGCCCAGGAGGCGTGACCGACGTCACCGACCTGCGCCGGGGGGCACGCGATCACGCGTTCTCGGTGCGGCTCACCAACTTCGAGGGTCCGTTCGACCTCTTGCTTCAGCTGATCTCCAAGCACAAGCTCGACGTGACCGAGGTCGCCCTCAGCATGGTCACCGACGAGTTCATCGACCACATCAAGGCCCAGGGGCCCGGGTGGGACCTCGACCAGGCCAGCCAGTTCCTGGTGGTGGCTGCCACCCTGCTCGACCTCAAGGCGGCCCGACTGCTGCCGCAGGGGGAGGTGGAGGACGCCGAGGATCTCGACTTCCTGGAGGCTCGCGACCTGTTGTTCGCGCGGCTGCTCCAGTACCGGGCGTTCCGGCAGGTGGCGGCGTGGATCGAGGCGACCCTGGGGGACCAGGCGCTGCGCTTCGCACGCCCCGGGGGGCTGGAGGAGCAGTTCGCGCGGCTGCTGCCGGAGGTGCGGCTCGGGCTGACCCCGGCCGAACTGGCCGCGGTGGCGGCTCGTGCCATGCAGCCGCGCGCCGTCGTCGAAGTCTCCGTGGCCCACCTGCACCAGGCACGGGTCTCGGTCGCCGAGCAGGCTCAGGTGGTGACCGACCGGCTGCGTCGTCACCGGTCGCTCACCTTCCGTGCCCTCGTCGCCGACTCTCCCGACACGCTTCACACCGTCGCCAGGTTCCTGTCGCTGCTGGAGCTCTTCCGCGGCGGCTGGGTGGCGTTCGACCAGGTCACGCCACTCGGCGAGCTGCTGGTGCGGTGGACGGGCGACGCCGAGTCCGACGTGGCAGTGACCGACGAGTTCGACGGGAAGCCATCCGTCGCCGAGGAGGAACCATGAGCGGCCCGACCACCGACGCCGCGGCAGTCCGGGGGGACGGCGCCCCCCTCGCGACGCCCGGGCGCTCCGCCGAACCAGAGCCACCTGTCACCGGAGACGTTCCTGCCGCGCTGGAAGCACTGTTGTTGATGGCCACCGAGCCCCTGCCGGCGGTCGAGCTCGCGCAAGCGGTCGGCGTGCCGGTGGCGGCGGTCGAGTCGGCGCTCCTGTCGCTGGCCGCGTTCTACGACGAGACCGGACGGGGCTTCGAGCTCCGCCACGTCGGCTCGGGTTGGCGGTACTACACGCGGCCGGAGCACGCCCCGGTCGTGAACCGCTACGTCCTCGAGGGGCAGCACGGCCGCCTCACCCAGGCCGCCCTCGAGACGCTGGCCGTGGTGGCCTACCTGCAGCCTGCGACCCGGTCGAGGATCTCCGCCGTCCGGGGAGTGAACGTCGACGGCGTCGTCCGGACGCTGCTGGCGCGTGACCTCATCGTCGAGACGGGTCGCGACGAGCTGTCCGGTGCGGCGCTGTTCGAGACCACGCCCTACTTCCTGGAGCGCATGGGACTCTCGTCACGCGACGAGCTGCCCCCGCTCGCGCCCCATCTGCCCGACGCGACGGCCCTCGAGGCGGAACTCGCCGAGGCCGCTCGCCCCGCGGGAGAACCCGGACCCGGATGACGCGTCGCCCGGGCGCGGTACGCCGGTCCGGCCCATGGCCGGTTCGGTGGCAGGATGATCCCGTCCCCACCACGAGGAGCACCATGAGCGACGACCAGGGCGTCCGACTGCAGAAAGTGCTGGCCGCCGCCGGAATCGCCTCGCGCCGCGCCGCCGAGCAGCTGATCGACGAACGACGGGTCGAGGTCAACGGGCAGGTCGTCGTCGAGCAGGGCCGCCGGGTCGACCCCGAGCGCGACACGATCCGCGTCGACGGCTCGCGCATCCCGCCGCCCCGCCGGCACCTCTACCTGGTGCTGAACAAGCCGCTGGGGGTGGTCTCCACGATGGAGGACCCCGAGGGGCGGCCGACGTTGACCGACCTGGTGCCGCACCGCGAGCGGCTGTTCCACGTGGGCCGGCTCGACACCGACACCGAGGGACTGATCGTCCTGACCAACCACGGTGAGTTCGCCCACCGGCTGGCCCATCCCTCCTACGAGGTGTCGAAGACCTACCTGGCCGAGGTCGAGGGCGTCATGGAGAACCACGCCCTGAAGCGACTCGAGAAGGGCGTCACGCTCGACGACGGACCGGTGCGGCCCGACAAGATCCGCCTCGTCCAGAGGGGCGCCGACCGCACCCTGCTGGAGGTCACCCTGCACGAGGGACGCAACCGCGTGGTCCGCCGGATGATGGACGCGGTCGGCCATCCCGTCCGCCGGCTGTCGCGGACGGCGATCGGGCCGATCCGGCTCGGCCGGCTCAAGGTGGGGCAGTCCCGTGAGCTGACCCGCGAGGAGCTGGGAGCGCTGCTCGACCTGATCGAGCTCTGAGCCGCCGATGAGGGTGGTCGGCCTCGAGACCGAGTACGGCGTCAGCGCCACCCTGGCGACCGCAGCGGGGGAGCGACGCCTCGGGCCGGACGAGGTGGGTCGCCGGCTCTTCCGGCCGGTGGCCGAGGAACTCGCCACGACGAGCGTCTTCCTTCGCAACGGAGGACGTCTCTATCTCGACGTCGGGTCGCACCCGGAGTACGCCACCGCCGAGTGCAACCGCCTCGGCGACCTGCTGGCGCAGGACCGCGCGGGCGACGCCATCGTGGCCACGCTCGCCGGCCGGGCCGCGGCACTCGCGGCGGCCGAGGGAGAGCGGGTGGCGTTCCGGGTCTTCAAGAACAACGTCGACCACTACGGCAACTCCTACGGCTCCCACGAGAACTACCAGATCGCCCGTGAGCTGGACCTGCCCGACCTGGCGCAGGCGCTGTCGGGGTTCCTCGTGGCCAGGCAGCTCCTGTGCGGTGCCGGCAGGATCGTCAAGGAGGGCCACTCGTTCACCTACGCGGTCAGCCAGCGCGCCGATGTGCTCTGGGACGCCCTCGCCGCGGGCTCGACCCGCGCGCGGCCGCTGGTCAACACCCGCGACGAGCCGCACGCCGACCCCGAGCGGTTCCGCCGCCTCCACGTGATCTCGGGCGACTCGACGATCGCCGAGGCCGCCACGCTGGTACGGGTGATGTCCCTGGACGCGGTGCTTCGCCTGGTCGAGCGCGGCTCAGGCCGCCGCCTGTCGAGCTGGGCGCCTCGGGACACCGCCGGCGCCGTCCGAGCGGTGAGCCGCGATCCGCGCGGCCGGGCCACCTACGACCTCGCCTCCGGCGGTACGGCATCGGCGTTGGCGGTGCTCTCCGACGTTCACGACCTGGCGGCCGAGCTCGACGAGCCGGACCCTCTCTGGCGGCGGGCCCTCGGCCAGTGGGGCCGGACCGTCGCCGCCCTCGCCGACGACGACCCGGATCGCGTCGCGGCCGAGGTCGACTGGGTGGCGAAGCGGAGGCTGCTGCTCGGGTACGCGGAGCGGCACGCTCTGCGGCTCGGCGATGAGCGCCTGGCCCGCCTCGACCTCGCCTACCACGAACTGGGCGGGCCGGTCCAGCGTGCGCTGGGCCGGGGCGGCCTCCAGGCCCGGGTGACCACCGACGACCAGGTGGACCGTGCCGTGACGACCCCGCCTGTCACACGCGCCCTGCTTCGTGGCCGGCTCGTCGCTGCCGCGGGCCGGCATCACCGCGCCACCACCGTCGACTGGTCGAGTTTCACGGTGAAGGACCTCCCCGGCCCTGCGACCGTCGTCCTGGGCGACCCCGCCGTCGCGGCCGACCCCGCCGTCGACGACCTGGTGGAGCGCATGCGCACGGAGCCGCGCAGACTGCCGGCACCGGGGGTGGCGGGCACGGCCGGGGTCCGAGCCGCAGAGGGGCAGTCCCGCGGAGTCGGGTAGCCTTTCCCGAGTGTTGACCCGCCTGGGCCGCGTGAGCGGCACGATCCTCGCCGCAGTGCTCTCGCTCACGCTCGCCGCCTGCGCGAGTTCGACCGCGAGCACCAGCCCCACCCCGACCGTGACGCAGCTCACCGGTCAGTCGGCGTCCGCGTCGCCCCAGCCGTCCGGGTCGGCCTCGGCAGCCGCGTCGGCCACCCCCAGTGCCTCCACCACCCCGGCACCGCCGATCGTGCCGTCCACCAGCACCGACGCGATCGTCGTCACCGGCGACTACGGCAAGGCGCCCACGGTGCAGGTGCCGGCGCCGTGGGCCATCGACAAGACGCAGGCCCGCGTCATCATCCCGGGCACCGGGGTGGAGATCACCGACACCAGCATGCTCGAGGTCAACTACCACGGGGTCGACGGACGCACGGGCAAGGTGTTCGACGAGAGCTACACGGGCGGTCGTACGGTGTCGTTCGCGCTGAGCGGGGTGATCCCGGGCTTCACGACCACGTTGAAGGGCCAGAAGGTCGGCAGCCGGGTGCTGCTCGCCATCACCGGCCCGGACGGCTACGACGCCAGTGGCGGCGCTCCGGACGTGGGGATCGAGGTGGGCGACACGCTGCTCTTCGTGGTCGACATCGTCTCCGCCTCGCTGCCGGGTCCCGCGGGGACGGCGACCACGCCGCCCGCCGGGCTGCCGACCGTCTCGGGCGACCTGGCCAAGCCGGTGGTCACGGTGGACGTGAAGGCGACACCCCCGGCGACCCTGGTGGTGCAGCCCCTCATCGTCGGCACCGGACGGTCGCTGGCGGCCGGCGACGGCATCGAGGTCGCCTACGCCGAGGTCGCATGGTCGACCGGCAAGGTCGTGAAGCAGACCTACGGCTACCAGACGGTCACCGGCACCCTCGACGCCACGCTGCCCGGATGGCAGGAGGGTCTCCTGGGGCAGACGGTCGGCAGCCGCGTCCTGCTCATCGTGCCGCCGTCCAAGGCCTATCCCACGGGCAACCGGAAGATCGGCGTCAAGGAGGGCGAGACGATGGTCTACGTGATCGACATCCTGTTCTCGCAGTCGGCCGCCTGACCGCCGCCCGACCGCCGCACGGCGACCCCGAGGTCGACGGCTCAGGGGTCAGGTGAGGGTCGGCACGACCCAGGGCGACCGGGGGAGCGCTGCGGGGTCCCACCGCGTGAGCAGGGTCGGGGGCGTCACCGGCTCGCCCGCCCCGGCCAGGCCGAGCGACTCGGCCAGGAGCCCGAGCACCTGGGCCGGCCCCAGGCCGTGCCCCGCCAGGTCGGCCAGGGTCACCGCCCCGTCGCGTTTCGCGAGCCTCTCGCCCGTGGTCGACACGGCCAACGGGACGTGTCCGTAGGTCGGCACGTCGAGGCCCAGCCGGGTCGCGAGCCACGCCTGACGCGGGGCCGAGGTGAGCAGGTCGTCGCCACGCACCACCTGGTCGACGCCCTGCCAGCCGTCGTCCACCACGACCGCCAGGTTGTAGGCGTACACCCCGTCGTTGCGACGCACGACGAAGTCGTCCACGACGCCCATCACGTCGCCGTGCCACAGGTCGCGCACCGAGGCCACCGCCGCCCCGGCCCTGACGCGCATGGCGGGTGCCCGGACGGCTCGCAGCCGCGCCCGCTCGGAGCGGCCCAGGGCGCGGCACGTCCCCGGGTAGGGGCGAAGGCTGTCGAGAGGGCGGGTGCCGTCCGCTCGGGTCGGGTGGGGCGCCCGGGCGGCCTCGGCGATCTCGCGACGGGTGCAGAAGCACTCGTAGGTGTCGAGGCGGGCCACCGCCGCCGCGTACGCCTCGGTACGGTCCGATTGCACGACCACCTCGCCGTCCCAGTCGAGCCCCAGGGCCGCCAGGTCGGCCAGCTGACGGGCGGCCACCCCTCGCGCGGCGATGACGCGCTGGTGATCGAGGTCCTCGATCCGCACGTGGAAGGCGCGCTCCGTCGACCGGGCCGAGAGCCAGGCCACCACGGCGGTGCGCAGGTTGCCGAGGTGCAGATCGGACGTCGGCGAGGGTGCGAATCGTCCGGCTGCCACGGTGCGATGCTACTCAGACGCCGATGCTGCAAGACTGGCGCCGAACGGGGGAGGGGGACGGGATGGCACCCAGGAAGTCGGAGCGGCTCCTCAACCTGACGATCGCCCTGCTCGTGTCGCGCCGGTTCGTGGCACGCGAGCAGCTGCGCGGCATCGTCGAGGGCTATGCCGGACTGTCCGACGCCGCCTTCCAGCGCACGTTCGAACGCGACAAGGACGAGCTCCGCTCGCTCGGCGTGCCGGTCGAGACCGGGCACAACGAGGTCTTCTTCGACGACGAGCCCGGCTATCGCATCCGGCGGAGCGACTTCGAGCTGCCCCCGGTCGACCTGAGCCACGACGAGCGGGTGGTGCTGGGCCTGGCGGCCGAGGTGTTCCGCGACGCGACGTTGGCCCGCTCGACCCAGGCCGCGATCGCGAAGCTGAGAGCCGCCGGAGTCGAACCCGAGCCCGGCCCCATGGGCTTCGTGACCGCCGTGACCGCCGCCGAGCCGGGCTTCACGACCGTCTGGGACGCCTGCCTCAGCCGGACGGCCGTGAGCTTCGACTACCGCGAGCCGGGGGAGCGCCGCACCGTCGAGCCGTGGCGGATGCTGTCCCGAAGCGGCTCGTGGTACGTGCTCGGCCATGACCGCGGCAAGGATGCGCCCAGGATGTTCAAACTGTCCCGGATGCGATCGGAGGTGCGCACCGTCGGCGAGCCGCGGTCGTACTCGCCACCGCCGGTGGGCGAACTCGACCGGCTGTCGCAGGCGCTCGATCCGAGTGGGCGGTCCGGGGAGCGGGACGCCGTGCTCGCCGTCCGAGGGGAGGCGGCGCCCGCGCTGCGACGTCGTGGCACGGTGCTGCACGACCCCCCGGCCCCGCCGCCCGCAGGGTTCACCGTCTACACGGTGCCCTACGACCGCACCGACGAGCTGGCGGGGGAGATCCGGTCGTCGGCATCGGGCGTGCTCGTGCTCGCCCCGCCGGACCTTCGGGACGCCGTGATCGCCGGCCTCCGTGCCGTGGCGACGCGACCCTCGAGCGAGGAGATCGCGTGAGCACCTCAGCCGTCCAGGTCGCCCGGCTCCTGGCGCTCATCCCCTACCTGCGGCAGCACCCGGGCATCTCGTTGTCGAAGGTCGCCGCCGAGTTCGGCATCTCGAGCCAGCAGGTGCGGCGCGACCTGGAGGTGGCCTACTTCTGCGGACTCCCGGGGGGCATGCCGGGCGACCTGATCGAGGTCGACATGGACGCCGTCGAGGGTGAGGGAATCGTCAATCTGAGCAACGCCGACGTGCTCTCCCGGCCCCTGCGGTTCACCCCGGACGAGGCGGTGGCCCTGGTGCTGGCACTGCAGGCGATCCGGGCCGTGGCGGCACCGAGCAGCCACGCCGCGGTCGACGGCGTACTCGCGACTCTCCGGTCGCTCGCCGGCGACGCGACGGGACAAGCCGTGATGACCGTCACCGCGGGAACGCCCGAGGTGAACGCCACGGTCGCCGGGGCGGTCGACCAGGGTCGTCGCCTCCGACTGACCTACGACGGGCTGTCGCGAGGCGAGACGACCTACCCGGTCGTCGATCCGGTGCACGTGGAGCTCCGCGACGGGTCGGCCTACCTGGAGGGCTGGGCCCTGGACCGGTCCGGCTGGCGGACCTACCGGATGGACCGCATCGCGGCGGCCGAACCGACGGGCGAGCCGGCCGGGCGGCACGGCACCCCGCCGCGGCGGGCCTGGCTCGACCCGGGCTCCGGCGCCGCCACCGAGGTCACGCTGTGGGTCTCGCCACGAGCGGCGTGGGTGGGCGAGTACTACCCCTGCGTGCGCACGCAGCCCGTGGCCGACGGCAGCCATGTGGTGCTGCTCGTGGCCGACCCGACCTGGTTGCGGTGGCTCCTGCTGCGCCTCGGCGCCGACGCCGCCGTGGTGGCGCCCCTCGCCGCCGGTGACGGAGCCGTCATCGCCGCGCGGGAGGCGCTGGCCGCCTACGAGGACGCCGGCCCCGGCCCGGAAGGGTAGGCTCCGCAGCGTGGAGATCGTCGTCATCGTGCTCGGCACGATCATCGCGACGGCCGTGTGGTCGGTGTTCTGGGCTCGCCGGCTGTGGCGGCAGTGGCGCGGACTGTGGGGCGCGCTGAAGGAGTTGTTCGGCGTCCTCGACGAGCTCCAGCGCGTCGCGGCTGCGGTGGCTGACGACACGGCACAGGCGCGCCGTCCCTAGGCTCTCCGCTCCGGCGAACGACCGTCGGATCGCCGGGGGAGTGGTGGGCTGGTCCGGCGTTGCGGCGCGGCTAGGATGGGCGACGCACGGCTGAGAAGCGGCCGGTCACATGAAGGAGTCGTCCATGTTCGGACTGCCTCAGGGGATGGAGATCGTCGTCCTGCTTGTCGTCGTGCTGCTGCTCTTCGGCGGCTCGCGGCTGGCTGGTATGGGCAAGGGCGCCGGCCGGGCGATCCGGGAGTTCAAGGAGGAGGTCAAGAGCGACGACAAGTCGGCAGGCACGCCTCCCGCGATCACGCCGCTCTCCGACCGGGTGACCGAGACCCAGCGGGTGGTCGACTCCCCGTCGCCGGAACAGCGCGCCAAGGACGTCTGAGGTCGTGAGGCGTCGGATCCGGGCGGTCAGGGACCGCTGGAAGTCGTGGGCGCCCCCGCCCCCGTCTCCCGACGGCACGATGTCGCTCTACGACCATCTCCGGGAGCTGCGCTATCGGGTGGTGGTCTCGGTGCTGTTCGTGCTGCTGACCACGCTGGTGGCCGCGATCTTCTACCGCCAGCTGGTCGCGGTGGTCATGTGGCCCTGGGAGCAGGCGGTCGGCCAGTACCTCGCCGCCAACCCCGAGGCGAAGGCCGAGCTGATCAACAAGGACCTGGTCTCGCCCTTCATGCTGGCCCTGAAGACGTCGCTGGTCACCGGACTCATCGCCGCCTCGCCGGTGTGGCTCTACCAGCTGTGGTCGTTCATCGTGCCCGCTCTGCTCGACCAGGAGAAGAAGTACGCCATCCGGTTCGTCGCCGCGGCCATTCCCCTCTTCCTCTCGGGGTGCGCGCTCGGCTTCTTCGTGCTGCCGCAGGGGTTCGCCTTCATGCTGCAGTTCACCGTGGGCGGCGTGCTCAACCTGCAGGACATCAACGACTTCCTGTCGCTCGAGCTCACCCTCATCGTGCTCTTCGGGGTGTCGTTCCTGCTGCCGGTGGTGCTGGTCATGCTCAACCTCATCGGCGTCGTCACGGGCGCCCAGCTCAGCAGCGCCCGCACTTACGCCATCTTCGGCTGCTTCCTCTTCGGAGCCATGGCGACCCCGTCCGCCGACCCGTTCTCGATGACGGCGCTGGCGGCTCCGATGGCCGTGATGTACGTGGTGGCCGAGGTCATCTGCCGGCGTGCCGACAAGGCCAAGAAGAAGCGGTTGTCGTCGAACGAGTTCGCGGTGAGCCTCGACTCATGACGCTCGGATGAGCCCCGGATGAGTCTGGAGGTACCCACGGCGACGGTCGTCGTCAACCCCACGGCCGGGCGTGGCAAGGCCGGGCGAGCGCTGCCCAAGGTGCTGCGGGAGCTGCTGCTCGGCATGCCCGGCGTGTCTCTGCGGGTCCATCAGGCGACGTCCTACGACGAGGCGCGGCTCCGGTGCATCGATGCCGTCGAGTCGGCCCGGCCCGGCAGCTACGGCGGCCGCCGCGACTCGCTGATCGTGATGGGCGGCGACGGCATGATGCATCTCGGCCTGAACGCCGCCGGCGGTACGACCGTGCCAATCGGCGTCGTGCCCGCCGGCACGGGCAACGACTTCGCGCGCGGGGTCGGCGTCCCCACGAACCCCGTCGCCGCCGCTCGAGTGGTGGCGGCCGGCGCCACCGTCCGCATGGACCTGATGCAGGTGGAAGGTCGTCTGGCCGGTGGGGCGTCGCGGCGCTACGTGGGGTCGGTGGTCTCCACCGGTTACGACGCGCTCGTGAACCGGCGGGCGAACGCGCTGTCGATGCCCCTCGGATCGATCGCCTACGCCTACGCGGCGCTCGCCGAGCTCGCCGGCTTCGAGCCGCTGCGTTACCGGTTGGTGCTCGACCGGGTCCCGAGACGGCAGACCGCGATGCTGGTCGGCGTGGCGAACAGTGGCATCTTCGGCGGCGGCATGCGGATCGCCCCCAGCTACTCCATCACCGACGGTCTCCTCGACGTGACGATCATCCACCCGGTCAGCCGGGCCACGCTGCTGCGGCTGCTCCCCGCGATGTTCGACGGCTCGTTCGTCCGCGACCCCGCCGTGGAACGGGTGAAGGTGCAGCGCGTCGAGATCGACGGCGACGATCTGTACGGCATGGCCGACGGTGAAGCGCTGGGGCCCGTCCCGCTGACGTGCTCCGCCCAGGCGGACGCGCTGACGGTGTACGTGCCGTGACCGCAGCCCCCGAGAACGGGCCCTCGTTCGCCGGGTTCGCGGACCGCTACCCGTTCGGCCTGGACCCGTACCAGCGCGTCGCCTGCGCCCACCTGGAAGCGGGGTCCGGAGTGCTGGTGGCGGCGCCCACCGGCGCCGGCAAGACCGTGGTCGGCGAGTTCGCGGTGCACCTGGCGCTGGCCCAGGGACGGAAGTGCTTCTACACCACTCCGATCAAGGCGCTGTCGAACCAGAAGTACCGCGATCTCGTGGCCGTCCACGGCGCGGGACGGGTCGGCCTGCTGACCGGCGACGTCACCCAGAACGGGGAGGCCGACGTGGTCGTGATGACCACCGAGGTGCTGCGCAACATGATCTACGCCTCGTCGCCCACGCTGAGCGGCCTCGGGTACGTGGTCATGGACGAGGTGCACTATCTCGCCGACCGGTTCCGTGGCCCGGTCTGGGAAGAGGTGATCCTCGGGCTCGCCGCCTCGGTCCAGGTGGTGGCGCTGTCGGCGACGGTGAGCAACGCCGAGGAGTTCGGCGACTGGCTCGCCGAGGTGCGAGGGTCGATGGCCGTGGTGGTCAGCGAGCGACGCCCCGTCCCGCTCTTCCAGCACGTGATGGCGGGCGACCGCGTCTACGACCTGTTCGCCGGCACCGCGCCCACGGCCCGGGAGTACGCGGGACCCCAGCTCGTCGACGTGAACCCGGAGCTGATCCGCCTCGCCAAGGACGACCGTCGCGGCCGCGACGATGCACGTCGCCCACGAGGACGGTCCGGCAAGGGCAAACGCACGGCCGGGTACGGCACGGGCCAGTACGGGGGAGCGGCGCACGAACGCTGGTCGGCGGGGACGTCGCTGGTGCCGCGGCGCTCGGCGATGGTGGCCGAACTCGACCGGCAGGGGCTGCTCCCGGCCATCGTGTTCGTCTTCAGCCGGCAGGGCTGCGATGCGGCCGTGGGTCACCTGATGGCCGACCGGATCAGGCTGACGACCGCCGCGGAACGAGATGCCCTCGCCCGGATCGCCGCCGACCACACGGCCGGGCTGACCGACGACGACCTCGTCGCGCTGCGCTACGACCGGTGGCTCGGGGCGTTCACCCGGGGGGTGGCCGCCCACCACGCTGGCCTGCTGCCCGTCTTCAAGGAGGCCGTCGAGGTCGCCTTCGCGGCGGGGCTGGTCAAGGTCGTCTTCGCTACCGAGACGCTCGCCCTCGGCATCAACATGCCCGCTCGCACGGTGGTGATCGAGAAGCTCGTGAAGTACAACGGCGAGGCGCACGCCGACGTGACCCCGGGGGAGTACACGCAGCTCACCGGGCGGGCGGGCCGGCGCGGCATCGACGTGGAGGGCCACGCGGTGGTGTGCTGGGCCAACGGCCTCGACCCACGCGCAGTGGCCGGACTGGCGTCCCGCCGCACCTACCCGCTGCGCTCGGCGTTCCGGCCCACCTACAACATGGCCGTCAACCTGGTCGCGACCGTGGGTCGTGGGCGCGCTCGCAGCGTGCTGGAGCAGAGCTTCGCCCAGTTCCAGGCCGACCGCGGCGTCGTGGCCGCATCGCGGACCATCCAGCGCCACGAGGCCGAGATCGCCGCCCTCCTCGCCGCTGCCGCCTGCGACCGAGGCGACTTCGCCTCCTACGCCGGGCTGCGGCAGCGCGTCCGTGAGGTGGAGGCGGACGCGGCGCGGGCACGGCGGACCGACCGCCGAGCCGAGGCCGTGACCGTGCTCCTGGGGCTGAAGCCGGGCGACATCATCAACGTTCCCCACGGGCGCCATGAGGGTTGGGCGGCGGTGGTCGACCCCGGCCTGCGCGGCCGGTCCGGGCCCGAGCCGACCGTGATGACCGACCAGCGGCAACTCAAGAAGCTGACCGGCGACGACTTCCCCACACCCCCGCTGGTCGTCGGGAAGGTGCGGGTCCCGAAGCACTTCGACGCGCACGACGCCGCTCACCGCCGCAACCTGGCGGCGGCCTTCCTCACCCGGCTGAAGCAGGTCGACCTGCCGGCCACCAGGCACCGCGACCTGGCCGACGTCGATGCCGTCGCCGAGATCGAGGCGCTGCGCATCGAACTGCGAGCCCACCCCTGCCACGGGTGTCCGGACCGAGAGGAGCACGCCCGCGTCGCCGAGCAGGCCATGCGCCTGGAGCGCGAGACCGAGGCGATCCGGCGCCGCGACGGGGAGCGGTCGAACTCGATCGCCCGGGCGTTCGACCGCATCTGCGGCGTGCTCGAAGCGCTGGGCTACCTGGGCGGCGAACGCGGCGACGAACTGACGCCGCAGGGCCGCACCCTCACCCGCATCTACGGCGAACTGGACCTCGTGACCGCCGAGTGCGTACGCGGCGGTGTCTTCGACGACCTCACCGTGCCGCAGCTCGCCGCCGTGTTGTCGACCCTGGTGTTCGAGTCACGCGCGGCCGACGGCCGACGCCTGTCCCGCATGCCCGACCGTCCCTCGGAGGCCGCACAGTCCCGGCTACGCCAGGTGTGGCGCGAGGTGGGCCTCGTCGAGCGCGACCATCGGGTGGAGCGTGGCCCCGAACCCGACATCGGGTTCGCCGAGGCGGCCTACGCCTGGGCCTCGGGCGAGAGCCTCGGGGAGGTGGTCGAGAACCATCACCTCACGGCCGGGGACTTCGTGCGCTGGGTCCGTCAGGTGATCGACGCTGCCGCGCAGCTGACCGACGCCGTCGGCTCAGGTCCGCTGCGAGACACCTGCCGAGGGGTGGTGTCGGCGATGCGCCGCGGCGTCATCGCCGTCGAGGCCGACTGACGTCTCGACGGCCCCGGGCAGGCCGGCCGACCCAAGTCAGTAGGCCTTCGAGACCGTCGACATGTTGAAGTCGGGGATCCGGAGAGCGGGCGTGACCGTGTAGGTGAACTCGTCGTTCCACTCCCGGCACAGGCACGGTTCCGCGACCGATGCGGCGGTGGCCCGCTTCAGGAGGTCGACGGGCGACTCGTTGAAGCGGAAGTTGTTGACCATGCCCACGACCGTCCCGTCCTCCACGAGATAGACCCCGTCTCGGGTGAGTCCGGTGAGCAGCAGCGTCTCGGCGTCCACCTCCCGGATGTACCAGAGCGTCGTGAGCAGCAGCCCCCGCTTGGTCGTGGCGATCAGCTCGGCGAGGGACGTCGACGACCCGGCGTCGACGACCAGGTTCTGGCTGGGGAAGGCGAAGGGGACGCCGGACGCCCGGGCCCCGGACCGCGGGTACACCAGCCGCCGGAGCACGCCGTCGTCGACCCAGTGAGTCGGTTCGATCGGGGCGCCGTTGTCGAACACCGAGACGAGTCCCGGCTCCGACGCGGTGGCCACCACGAACGGCGACCCCGGGAGGCCGGCCGCGCCGGGTCCGCTGGAGAGGCGCAGGGGAAGTGCGCCGAGGCGCTCGCCGACCCGGGTGGCACCACGAGCGGAGCCGGCGAAGACGTTGCGCCCCTCCTCGGCATCGCGGCCGTTCATCGTCCAGTAGGCGTAGATCATGAGGTCGGCGACCGCCGAGGGCGGCAGGATCGTCTCGTACCTGCCGGCGGGGAGCTCGAGCCGGGTCTCGCACCAGGACAGTCGTTCCGACACCTCGGCGTAGAGGGCGTCGCCGTCGACGTCGGCGAAGTCGGTGGTGGCCCGTCCCACCCAGGCGGAGCCGATGCGGTCGGCATGCTTGGCGTTCAGCTCGAAGCGGCCCATGGGCTCGACGTAGCGCCGCCGCGCGCCGGCCGAGGTGGCCAGCCACACCGTGGTGTAGCGGTGCTCGGCGAATCCGAACAGCTCGTGACCCCGGGCGCGGGCGTCGGCGAAGGACCGTCCGAGTGCCTGGGCCAGGGGAGCGAACACCTCGATCGACGTGGAGACCGCGTCGGCGAGGTAGTCGGCATCCCGCACCGGCTCGGGCAGGGGGGACGCGTCGTCGGCGGGCGGGGCGACCAGGGCGGCGGCGTCGGCCTCCGCGACCAGGGCCAGCAGGTCGCCGGCCGAGCCGACCACCCCCGAGACGACGCCGGCGTGCCCGGCGCCCGCGGGTCGCACCACGGCGATGACGGTCGCGGTGCGGTGGTGCATCTGACCGTTCGTGGTCAGCGCGTTGAGGGCCCACCTCAGATTGGCCTCACTGACGTCGTTCACGATCACGACGCAGTCGTCCGACACGGTGGCGGCGAGCGCCGCCTCGATCCAGACCGTGATCTCGCTCACAGGTTGCTCCCCTCGGCCTCGGTGTTGAGCACGTTGACCTGACGGAAGAGGGCTGCGGGAGCGCCGTGGGAGACCGGCGCGGACTGGGCAGGCTGACCTTTGCCGCAGTTGAGCGCGCCCATCAGCACGAAGGTGCCGCGCCCGCCGACCGCCGCCATCGAGCCCCAGAAGTCCGTCGTGGTCGCCTGATAGGCCACGTCGCGCACCTGGTGGGTGAGCCGGCCGTTCTCGATGGCGAAGAACCGCTGGCCGGTGAACTGGAAGTTGTAGCGCTGCATGTCGATCGACCACGACTTGTCGCCCTCGACGAAGAGCCCGTGCTCCACCTGTCCGATCAGGTCGGCGACGGACGTGTCGTCGGCAGCCGGCTGGAGCGACACGTTGGGCATGCGCTGGAGCGGGATGTGGCCAGGGCTGTCGGCGTAGGCGCACCCGTTCGACCGTGCCAGCCCTCGATCGTGAGCCATCTGGCGGTTCAGCTGATAGCCGACCAGGGTGCCGTCGCGCACGATGTCGAAGGTCTGGGCCTCGACTCCCTCGTCGTCCCAGCCGCACGAGGCCAGCCCGTGCTCGGTGATCCGATCCCCGGTCACGGTCATCACGTCCGACCCGTAGCGGAGCGACCCCAGTCCGTCGACGGTGGCGAACGAGGTACCCGCGTAGGCCGCCTCGAAGCCCAGGGCACGGTCGAGTTCGGTGGCGTGCGCGACGGACTCGTGGATCGTGAGCCACAGGTTGGTGGGCGAGACGACGAGGTCGTAGCGGCCGGCCCGGACCGAGGGAGCAGCCACGTTCTCGGCCAGCCACTCGGGCAGCCGGCCGGCCTCGGCATCGAAGTCCCAGCCGTCGTTGCCCGCGAGGTACTCCCAGCCGCGCGCACTCGGCGGGTTGCACGAGCGCATGGACGAGTAGCCGTCGGCGACGTTGACCGCCTCGATCGAGGGAAACAGCCTCACCCTCCGCTGCCTCGTTCGGCTACCGGCCGAGTCGGCGTAGAACTTCGACTCGTCGACCATCTCGAGCGTCACGGTGACGTGGTCGACCCCTTCCCCCCGGGCCACCACCTCGGACAGCTCGAGCAGGCGGCCGAGACGGTCGACCTCGGGGACGTCGAAGGGATTGAGCCGGAAGGGCGAGACCCAGTCGCCCTCGTGCACGGGCTCGGGGGCCAGCTCGACCGGCCGGTCGGACAGCACGCGCGACACCCTGGCTGCGGCGACGGCCTGGTCGGCGAGCGCGGCGGCGGCGTCGGTCGTGAGGGTGATGCCGGCGGCGAACCCCCACGCACCCTCGTGCACCACGCGCACGCCCAGGCCGAGGTCGGTGACGTCGCTGGACGTCTCGAGGCGGCCGTCGCGCAGGAGCCGCTGCCCCGTCCGAACCCGCTCCACCCTCACGTCGGCATGGGAGGCGCCGAGTGCGGCCGCCCGAGCCAGCGCCGCGTCGACGAGGGCGTCGAGGGGGAGCGCGGTGAAGCGCGGATCGAGACGGTCGCTGTGCGGCATCCCGCCACCCTAACGCGCCGCTCGCCCGCTCCTGGGCGAGATCGGGGCGTGGCCGGTGACGATGGCCGGCCTCACCGGCCCGGGGCCGGCCTCGCTGCGGGATCAGGCGCCACGCCGACGTGAGGGTCGCGGTCGCAGCGGGCCGCCCTCGGTGCGGATCGGGTCAGAAGATGACGCGAGCGCCTGCCAGGGTGGTGCGCACCGGTTCGGGTACCGAGGCGAGCAGGTCCGGTTCGGCGACGCGTCCGGACAGCAGCCGCATCAGGCCGACCGCCGGGAGCTCCACCGGCTCGCCGTCGCCGTCGCCGAGCAACCAGGTGCCGCCCGCAGGACCCGTGAGCCGGAGCTCCGAGTCGGGACCGGTCCAGGCCAACGCGAGCTCCCGGACCACCTGGGCCACCACCTCCGCGTCCGTCGGATCGGCAGGCACTGCCGTCCCGGTGGCCCGTGCGATGTCGTGACGGTGCATCCAGGTGTCGCGGGGGAGCACCACGTCGGTCAGATAGGCGAAGGTGGCGCCCGGCGGCAGCCCGCCCTGACCGCCGAGCGGCAGCCCGCGGGACCATCGAGGTGGAACGGCCCGCCCGATGTCGCGGCGGTACTCGGCGAGCAGGCGTTCGACGGGCCAGGTGCGTCGGGCCTGCACCGCGGCCTCGTTGGTGCCGTCGAGGAAGTCGAGATCGCCGAACCGTCGCCGCCACGTCGCCACCAGGCCCAGGAAGGCCAGCGGGTTGCGGGTGTAGACCAGCTCGCCCGCGATGTGAGCCACGATGTCGCGAACCCGCCACCGGGTGCACTCGGTGGGCGCGTCCCAGTCGGAGGCCGTCAGCAGGTCCAGCTGTCGCAGGAGACTCGAGCGCTGGGCCAGGGCGACCCGGACCCCGCGTTCGGGAGTGGTCGGCGGCAGTGTCGCCGCCCGGGTGATCGTCTGCATCGAAGTCCTCCCGGTCTCGGTGGTACGCCAATGTGCTTTCGGGTTAAGGTAAACCTAATAATGTTAGGAGTCAAGGGGCAGGTACGACGTAACGACCGCCGTGACCAGGGAACGAAGGTGCCGGGTGGCTCGACCCAGGTCGAACGGCACGCCGGGTTCGTTGGCGAGGTGACGGGAGATCACACCGGCTCCCACCGAGGCGAGGTTCTCGACCACCTCCGCGGGGTCCACGCCGGCCCGAAGCAGCCCGAGCCGGGCATAGGCGTCGACCTCGGCGACGACGAAGGCGAAGTACTCTCCCGACGCCGCGTAGGCCTCCGCCGACGGCTCGTAGGCGGGGAGCGGCCGGAACATCATGAGCTGGGTCAACGCCGGATGGTCGATCGCCCATCGGGTGTTGACCTCCTGCAGCGCGGCACCTCGGGCAACGACGTCGGTGTGCTGCGACAGGTCACCCAGCTCCGCGGCGGCGGCCACCAGATGGGCTCGGGCCGCCGTCCAGCCGCGCCGGAACAACTCGTCGTAGAGCGCGTTCTTCGACGGGAAGTAGGTGTAGAGCGACGGGGTGCGCACCCCGAGGCGTCGGGCGACCTCGCCCAGTGTGAGGCCCGCCACTCCCTCGGTACCCATGATCTCGACGGCGAGCGCGACGATCGCCTCCCGGGTCTCCTCGTGTCGGGCGGCCCGCCGCTGCCCCGGTTGCACGCTGCCGTCGGTCCTCATGCCGAAAGGTTATCCTCAGGGGGCTAGGGATCGCTCCGCGCGTCCTCGTCCCGCGAGTCTCCGGCGGTGCCGCACGTCGTCGACGAGCACTCCAGCCCGCTCCTCGCTCCTTACACCGGGCGCCTGGGTGAGACCGCGGGCCGCGGCTGCGGCTACGGTGGCCGGATGGAGGCGACGGCGTACTGGACGGTGGCCCCGGGCCGTGGCGAGCTGAGGCGCGAGGAACTCGGCCCCACGCCGGCTGGGCACGTGCGCGTGCGCGCCCTGGTGTCGGGCATCAGTCGCGGCACCGAACTACTGGTGCACCGCCACGCCGTCCCTGCCGCTGTGCGGGAGCGGATGAGCTGTCCCCATCAGGAGGGCGGACTGCCGGGACCGGTCAAGTACGGCTATCTGTCGGTCGGCGTCGTCGAGGACGGTGCCGAGGAGTGGCTGGGGCGCCGTGTCTTCTGTCTCTACCCGCATCAGGACCGGTACGTGGTGCCCACCTCGGCGGTCACCCTCGTGCCCGACGACGTCCCGTCCGAGCGCGCGGTGCTCGCCGGCACGGTCGAGACGGCGCTCAACGCGCTCTGGGACGGCCCGCCGCTCCTGGGCGACCGGGTGGCCGTCGTCGGCTGCGGCATGGTGGGACTCGCCGTGGCGGCCCTGCTGCGCCGGTTCCCCCTGCAGCGGCTGAGCCTGGTCGACGTGGACGGGTCGCGTGCCGCCGTGGCAGGCGAGATGGGTCTCACGCTGCTCGCGCCCCGGGAGGCCGAGGGGGACTGCGACCTGGTCTACCACGCGTCGGCGTCCGAGTCCGGACTGTCGACCGCCCTCTCTCTGCTCGGCCTGGAAGGTGAGGTGATCGAGCTGTCGTGGTACGGGGACGCCGAGCCGCGGGTGCCGCTGGGACTGGACTTCCACGCCAGGCGCCTCTCGATCCGTGCCAGTCAGGTCGGTCGTGTCAGCCCCGCTCGGGCGGCCCGCCGCAGCCACGACGACCGGCTGGCCCTCGCCCTCGATCTGCTGCGCGACCCGGTGTTCGATGCCCTCGTGGCCCCGGCGGTGGCGTTCGGCGACCTGCCGTCCGTCCTGTCCGAGATGGCCGCCGGCCGAGGCACCCCCCTGTGCCAGGTGATCGCCTACCCCGAGGAGGACCCATGTTCGAGCTGACGGTGCGAGACCACACGATGATCGCCCACAGCCTGCCCGACCCGTTCTTCGGTCCCGCGGCCCGGCTGCACGGTGCGACGCTGGTCGCCGAGGTCTGCTGGAGTCGCGCCGACCTCGACGACCACGGCGTCGTCGTGGACATCGGAGAGGCGTCCGCGCGGGTGCGCGAGGTGCTCGCCGACCTGGACTACCGCAACCTGGACGAGCACCCGTCCTTCGCCGGCAGGTTCAGCACCACCGAGGAGATCGCCCGTCACATCGCCGAGCACCTGGTGGCACTCATGGACCTGACCGGGTTCAGCGCCCTCTCGGTGACACTGCGCGAGCACCCCGACGCCTGGGCGACCTATCGGGTAGCACTCGAGTGACCTCCGTCGCCCTCGTGGTGCCCCGGCCGGGGGCGCCCTCGGGCGGGCATGCCTACAACGAGGCGGTCCTGCTGAACTGGCCGGGCCGCCCGCCTCGTCGGGTCGAGCTCGACGGTCCGTGGCCGGCCGGGGACGCGGCGTCGATCGAGGCCCTGCGCAGCACCCTGCACGACCACGCGACCACGCTGGTGGACGGCCTGGTGGGGGCCGCGCACCCCGAGGTGGTGGCCGAAGCGGTGGCAGCGGGTCACCACGTCGTGCTGCTCGTCCACCTGCCGCTGGCCGACGAGGGCGGGCTCTCGTCGGCCGACCGGGTCAGGCTCGAGGGGCTCGAGCGCGCGGGCGTGCACGCCGCGTCGAGGGTCGTCACCACGAGCCGCTGGGCGGCGGTCGATCTGGCGGCCCGGCACGGGCGCGACGACGTGGTGGCGGTGCCGCCCGGCGTGGCCGAAGCACCGGTGGCCGAACGGAACGAGCCGCCGCACCTCCTCCAGGTCGGTTCGATCGGGCCACGCAAGAACCAGCTGGCGACGGTGGCCGCGTTGGCCGCCTGCGACGACCTCCCGTGGACCGCGACGTTCGTCGGACCGGTGGCCGATCCCGCCTACGCCGAGCGGCTGAGCGCCGAGCTTCCAGAACGGGCCTGCCGGCAGGGACCCCTCCGCGGAGCCGAGCTGGAGCGCGTCTTCGCGTCGGCGGATCTGCTGCTGTTCCCCTCCCGGGCCGAGACGTGGGGGATGGTCGTCACCGAAGCCCTGGCCCGGGGCATCCCGGCCCTGGTGACGGAGGGAACCGGCGCCGTCGAGGCCCTCCGCTCCGGCGGCGGTGTGCCCGGAGCGGTGGTGCCGACCGACGATCCGGAAGCGCTGGCGAAGGTGCTACGGCGCTGGCTGACCAGTCCCGCGGTCCGGGACGAGTGGCGGGCGGCGGCCCTGCTGGCCCGCCCCCGGCTGCGGCGGTGGCCCGCGTCGGCGGCTGCCCTGGCACGACTTCTGGAGGCCCGATGACCGACCTCGACCGCCCGATCGCTGCCGACTGGCTGGCTCTGCGGCGTACCGCCGACACCGCCGCGCGAGACCTCGCCGGAGGGCTCGTGGACCGCTGCGCAGCCGAGCTCACCCAGCGCGAAGGTCCGGTGACCGTGATCGACATCGGCGCGGGGACGGGGGCGAACCAGGCCTACCTGCAGTCCCGGCTGGGGTTGCCGAGCCGGTGGGTGCTGCTCGACCACGACGCCACCCTTCTCGGCGCCGCCTCCGGGGGCGACCGCCGGGTGGTCGGCGGGATCGAGCAGGTGGACGCCCTCGTGTCGTCGGTGACCGGACCCTGCCTGGTGACCTGTTCGGCTCTGCTCGACCTGCTCACCGCGCCGCAGCTGGACGGGCTCGGCGCGGTGCTGGCGCGCCGGCGGGTCCCCGGCCTGTTCAGCCTCACCGTGGACGGCCGGGTGGGGTTCGACCCCGGGCACGACGACGACCACGCCGTGACGGCTGCCTTCAACGAGCACCAGGCCCGGTCGGGCCGCCCCGGGCCGGCGGCGGCCGCGCGGCTCGAGTCCAGGTGCGCCGCCCTCGGCCTCCGGACGGAGACCGCGTCCACTCCGTGGCTGCTCGGCTCGGGCTCTGAACCCCTCGTCACACGGTTGCTCACCGAACGGGTGTCGGCTGCGCTCGAGCAGCGGCCCGACCTGGCAGCCCGTTGCCGTGCCTGGTTGGCCCTCCGGCTCGAGCAGGCCGCGTCAGGCGCGCTCGGCGTGACCGTCGGCCACACCGACCTGCTCGTCCTGCCGTGACCGGGGACGGAGCGTGAGCTCGATGCAGAGGTCGTCGCCCAGCTTGAAGCTCCGGGCACGATGGCGAGGGGCGTCGGCGACCATGCCCACCGCGGGAACGCGGACACCGGGAATGCCGTCACCGAGGAAGATCGGCACCGTGGTCACGTAGAGAACGTCGAGCACGTCGGCGGCCAGGAACGACGAGACGGTCCGTCCACCACCCTCGACCAGGATCCGTCGCAGCCCGTGCCGCGACAGTGCCGCCACCACGTCCGCCGGACGCCAGGGTGCGGGCCCCATCGCGATCACGCTCACGTGCGGCGCCCGGTCGAGCGGCACCGGCGTCTCGGTGAGCCACAGGGTCGGGACACTGCGGTCGGTGAGCACTCGCGCCGACCGCGACACCCGGCCGCTCGGGTCGAGCACGACGCGTGTCGGACTCGATCCGGCGACGAGGCGGACCGTCAACAGCGGGTCGTCGTTCTCGACGGTCTGCGCCCCCACGACGACGGCGTCGGCCAGTGACCGGAGCCGGTGCAGGTGACGAAGATCGGCGGCTCCCGAGAGCCCCGCGCCGTCACCGTTGCGCGTGGCGAGGAACCCGTCGAGACTCTGGGCGCTCTGCGCCACCACCCAGCGCTGATCGGCCACCAGGCGCTGGTAGTGGCCCAGCACGCTCAGGTCGCCGATGGGGTCGGCCGAGGGCGACGCCGCCGCGGACGGTGCGTCGTGGCTCATGCGGAGCCGCTTGGTGCGCAGGTAGTGCTCGTTCTCGGGCCGCGTGGGAACGGCTGCGCTCACCCGTTCGGCGACAGTGATCCCGAGCCGGGTGAGCGCCTCCTCCTTGGCCGGGTTCGACGAGAGCAGCCTGATGCGTCCGATGCCCAGGTCCTGCAGGATGCCGGCCGCCTGGCCGTAGTCCCGGGCATCGGCGGGATGCCCGAGCCTCAGGTTCGCGTCGACCGTGTCGGCGCCGGCGTCCTGCAGCCGGTAGGCGCGCAGCTTCTCTAGCAGGCCGATGCCCCGGCCTTCGTGCCCCCGCACGTACACCAGGGCGCCTTCGCCCGTGGCGGCGATGAGCGCGAGCGCGGCATCGAGCTGTTCGCCACAGTCGCAACGTCGGGACCCCAGGGCGTCACCGGTCAGGCACTCCGAGTGCAGCCGCACGAGGGGCGCTCCCGAGTGCGGTCGATCGTCGGCGATGCCCATCGACAGGCTGACCAGCTCCGTTCCGTCGGAGCCTCGGAAGCCGACGATCCGGAACGTGCCGTGCCGCGTGGGCAGCACCGACTCGGTCACTCTCACGACCCGTGGCGTCCCGTCGGACGGTTCGCTGCTCACCCTTGCCTTCCCGGGCCGGCCCCTGCCGGCACCTCGTTCACCCTACCCAGACGCGCAGAGCCGCACGATCCGCGGGGAGCGACGGGCTCGGGTGGAGCGGGGAGCCGGCGGGGTCGCGCGCACGCAGGAGCGCGACCCGCCGGCCTGACGCGGCACCCAGGGCGCGGTGCGTCGGCACCGGAGCCGCGTCGGTAGGGTGACCCGCATGGCTGTGGCGATCCGGGTGATTCCGTGTCTCGACGTTCACGACGGCCGGGTGGTGAAGGGCGTGAACTTCGTCAACCTGCGCGACGCGGGCGACCCGGTCGAGCTCGGCCGCCGCTACGGGGCCGAGGGTGCCGACGAGCTGACGTTCCTCGACATCTCGGCGTCGTCCGAGGGTCGCGCCACGACGCGCGACGTCGTGCGGCGCACCGCGGAGACGGTGTTCATCCCGCTCACGGTCGGTGGCGGCATCGGGTCCGTCGACGACGTCGACCGGATGCTGCGCTCCGGGGCCGACAAGGTGGGGATCAACACCGGGGCGATCCGCCGACCCCAGGTGCTCGACGAGATCGCGGGCCGCTTCGGCAACCAGGTGATCGTGTTGTCGGTCGACGCGCGGCGCGAGGCCGGGCGACCGTCCGGCTACGGGGTGACGACGCACGGCGGGCGCACGTCGGCGGGACTCGACGCGATCGCGTGGGCCACGGAGGCGGTCGGCCGGGGCGCGGGCGAGATCCTGCTCAACTCGATGGATGCCGACGGCACCACGGCCGGCTTCGACCTCGAGATGATCGAGGCCGTCCGGAAGGTCGTCGACGTCCCCCTCATCGCCTCCGGCGGCGCAGGGACGGCGCAGCACTTCGTGGCAGCGGCCGACGCGGGCGCCGACGCGGTGCTGGCTGCCTCCGTGTTCCACTACGGCACCCTGACGATCGCCGAGGTCAAGGAGGCGTTGCGTTCGGCGGGACACCCCGTCCGCCTGTAGGTTCGCTGGCTATGAAGGCTGATCTCGTCGTCGTCGGCTGCGGGCTGTACGGCATGACCATCGCCGAGCGCGCTGCCGACGAACTCGGGCTCGACGTCGTGGTGATCGACCGGCGGCCCCACATCGGAGGCAACGCCTACTCCGAGCGCGACGCGGCCACCGGCATCGAGGTGCACCAGTACGGCGCCCACCTCTTCCACACGAGCAACGAACGGGTCTGGGCCTACGCCAACCGGTTCACCACCTTCACCTCCTACGTGCATCGGGTCTACGCCAACCACAAGGGGGTCGTGTACCCGCTGCCGGTCACCCTGGGCACGATCAACCAGTTCTTCCAGGCCGCGCTCAGCCCCGCCGAGGCGCGAGCCCTCGTCGCGAGGCAGGCGGCCGAGCTGGGTGACAAGGAGCCTGAGAACTTCGTCGAGAAGGGCATCTCGCTGGTCGGTCGCCCCCTCTACGAGGCGTTCTTCAAGAACTACACCGCCAAGCAGTGGCAGACCGACCCGGAACTCCTGCCGGCGTCGATCATCAGCCGCCTGCCGGTGCGCTACACCTACGACAACCGCTACTTCAGCGACACCTACGAAGGACTGCCCACCGACGGCTACACGGCGTGGTTCGAACGCATGCTCGATCACCCCCGCATCGACGTCCGGCTCGGCACCGACTTCCTGGACCCGTCCCACGAGGTGGCCAAGGACCGGGTCGTCGGGAACGTCCCGGTGATCTACACGGGCCCCGTCGACAGCTACTTCGGGCACAGCGACGGCGTCCTCGGCTGGCGCACCCTCGATCTGGAGCAGGAGGTCGTGCCGGTCGGCGACTTCCAGGGCACGTCGGTGATGAACTACGTCGACGCCGACGTCCCGTTCACCCGCATCCACGAGTTCAAGCACTTCCACCCCGAGCGGCCGTCACCCGACGACGCGACCGTGATCATGCGGGAGTACTCACGCACGGCGGGGGCCACCGACGAGCCCTACTACCCGGTGAACACGGCGGGCGACCGCGAGATGCTGAAGCGCTACCGCGAACGGGCCGCCGCCGAACCCGGCGTGCTGTTCGGCGGCAGGCTGGGGACCTACCAGTACCTCGACATGCACATGGCCATCGCGTCGGCGCTCACGTTGTACGAGAACCGCCTGGCGCCGGCGTTGCGCGACCACAGCCGGCTCGAGTCCGGCCTGGCCTGAGCGGAGCGGACCCCGGCCGGCCCCGGTGCGGGGCGAGTCGTCAGTTGAAGGCGAACACGCGCCGGATGACGCGATAGCCCGTCTTGCAGATGGTGCGGCCGACCGGTCCCGGCAACAGCAGGAAGAAGCCCGTCGGGGTTCGCCGGAAGGCCTTCATGGTCGGGGGGTTCTCGTCGCGCATGCGTCGAAGCAGCATCTCGCGCAGCTCGCGGCCCTCGGGCGTGGCGGCGAGCTGGGCCATCATCAACGACACGCTGGTGATGATCGACAGGTAGTGCAGCAGATAGCTGCGCAAGGCCTCGGACTCGATGCGCTCGGGTTCGAACCGATCCACGAGCATGGTGTTGACCAGGAACTGCTGGTCGAGCCTGGTGATCATGACCTTCTCGTTGACCGACTGGTCGGCGCGCCCGACGAAGTACCGGTACAGGTCGATGTCGAGATAGGCCAGGCGTCGCACCTCCTGCAGCGGCAGGAAGGCGATCAGGTTGTCGACGTAGAAGGTCTTGCGCGGAAACTCGATGCCCGCCTGACGCAGCATGTCGAGCCGGTAGGTCAGCGCGTGCATGAGCAGGTACTGGCCGACCTTGAACCGCCCGACCTCGTCCCAGCCGAAGATGCGGCCGGTCGGCATCACCCTGCCGTAGGTCACCCGTCGGGGTCCGACTTCCTGGTTCTCGTAGACGTAGTTGGCCACCACGAGGTCGGGGGCCTCGTCGTGGTCCTGCCACACCCGGAGCTGGGGGACCAGCACGTCGAGCGCCGCGCGGTCGATCCAGTCGTCGCTGTCGACCACCTTGAGGTAGGTGCCCGTCGCCTCGCGGATGCCGCTCTGCATCGCGATGCCGTGACCGCCGTTGGGCTGCTGCACGAGCCGCACCACGCCGGGATAGCGCTCTTCGTAGCTCCGGGCGATCTCGGCCGTGTCGTCGGTGGACCCGTCGTCGATGATGAGCACCTCGGTGTCGTCGGGGTGCGCCAAGAGGGAGTCGAGACACTGTTCGACGTAGGCGGCCGAGTTGTAGCACGGCACGACGAAGGTGATGACGGGACGACGCTCAGCCACAGCTCCCCGTTCTCGACACACCTCCACGCATGGGCTCGAACCTATCGCACGAGCCAGGGTGTGCCCTACCGCGGGTCGCCTGGTCGCGTCCGTGATATGCCTTGGCTGAAACCAAATCCAGGAGGGTGTGACGATCATGACGTTGGCATGGCTGCCGTTCGAGTCCGCCGAGGCCGCCCGGGCGGCGGTCGGGGACGTCGCCGGGGTGGAGGTGGGCGTGTACTCTCCGGGCGGGCCGCTGCCCGAGGGCGCCGACCGGGTGGAGTTCGTCGTGCTGCCCAACGCCGGCGGACCCGACGCGTGGGCGGCGCTGTCGCAGCAGGAGCTGCCCCGCCTGCGTGCCGTACAGCTCGGCTCGGCCGGCTACGACCACATGACGGCCGCCATGCCCGCGGGGGTTCGGCTCTGCAACGCCGCGGGGGTGCACGATGCCGGCACGGCAGAGCTCGCCCTCGCGCTGGCGCTGGCGAACCTTCGAGGCCTCGACGTCTACGCCCGCGACCAGGCCGCTCATCGGTGGCAGGGCTTCTTCGCCCCCTCGCTGGCCGACCGTCGTGCCCTCATCTTCGGCTACGGCCGGATCGGGGCGGCGGTCGAGCGC